>Ga0126342_10004468_pt1:15000-23920 | contig 23920 bp, 23 predicted proteins | sample Cyp1metagenome_FD_92528 | JGI IMG/M metagenome (GOLD analysis project Ga0126342, IMG submission 92528) | Coral microbial communities from Lord Howe Island, Old Settlement Bay, Australia - Cyphastrea 1 metagenome | ecosystem: Host-associated > Invertebrates > Cnidaria > Coral ...
CCATCAAGACTCTCCAGTAGAACCCCGCTATCACGCGAAGTTGGGGTCAACCGGTCGAAATCGGGCGCCGGACCCATGCAAATCTCACAGCACCTGGGATAAAGGCCAAAAAGAGATCAGTCTGTCGCTTGGGAAAAAAAACGGCCGTAGAACTCAGAAAAGCCGATGCTTTTGCAACAAAAAACAACCAGAAATTCGGTGAACCTCCAGTGGTCCAAATTGGCAAAATTCAATGGTCCATGGGTTCCCGGACGATCGGCCACGTGCTTGGCAACTTTGGCCTCGTTAATGGGTGGAATCTTCGAAATATGATCTACAGTAGGAATATGTTCTCTACATTTTGCAGTGTTTGATTGCCAGTTACTATTTGTTGATGGTACAACAATACTGTTGTGGTTTATGGAACTTTTATGGTTGGCAAATGGCACAACATACTGTTCGAAATGAGATTACCATGGATTGTCCTAGTCAGTCTTGTTTTTGCCTATAGAAACCAAGGGGTTACCCTCTGGTAATTTAACATAGCTATTGAACATGGCCCATTTATAGTGAATTTTCCCATTAAACATGGTGATTTTCCATAGTTTTTTGTATGTTTACCAGGGGTTAAAACATATGGCATATATGCACCTTCTTTACGTTCTTGGTTGGTCTGCACATCACCTTTTGTGGGTGTTTTTATTCCCCATGACAAGTTGAGGAAACAAAAGAACTCCAATATGTTACGCTTTTTTCGATGTTTCACCTATCATTGGAACACCCCATTGTTTTTGGATGATCCCACATATTTTCCATATTGTCCTTAGTGAAACCCTATTGTTTTGTTGGCGACATCCCCATTGTCCCTGGGCAAGCATATTGATACTGGTATTTCCCTACCTTTTATTGCTTAAACCGGCACGTTTATTGATTCTTCCGTTTCTGCTGTTAAAATTCATGTTTTTAGTCTATCAAATCCTCAAAACTTGTTTGTTGAAACCATTTGTGGTTGGTAAGACCCCATTTCTATTTGTCAAATTCGATCCATGCTGGTTTAATATCAAACTTGTACGTAGTTACGCTATGAGGGTTCCACCTGGTGTTGAGTTCAGCAGAAAACCATAGATCCCAGCTGATTAAATCACACCGGGGCCAGAAAGAATGGATTTGTCACCAACAAGACTCCGATCCTTAGCTATGAGCCCCCAAATCCGTTCATGAATCAACTAACAATCATATTTTCCAGTCAAAAAAGACAAGTATACAGTATGAATACAGTATCATCGCGTTACAATCCGAGATATCCCCAAAGGTTCACCCATCAAAAACCATTGAGAAAAAACAATAAACACTCCATGAAACAGCATTCAACTTCATCCAACAGCATTAAACTCCATCTAAAATCCCTTAGACCCCACATCAAAATCCCCATGAAACACCGCTGGACCTTCCCTCGGCGACACTAAAAATTCCAAGCGCGCCTGTTTCAGCACTTCGGACGCTTCGGCCTCCACGGTAGAAGAGGCCTGTCGCTGTCGAATCATTTTATGGTTTGATATGGTGTCTAATGGTTTCCAAACGTCATATATCTAGATATATCTAGATATATGGTTTTGCATGATGTTTGAAGGTGTTTCTTTTTTTGCGGCATTCTTACATTGTTGGATTCTATATGGTGTTTAGTAGCGTTTAATGCTGCTTAATGTGTTTTGTCTTCTTTAGATGGTGTTCAACAAGAAAAAACCATGGGGGTTTCGGATGAGAAGATGGGGGTTTGATCCAACCAAAAGAAAGTGAACCGGCTTTCTCAAAAAGTGAGATTTCATGAAGCATCAGCAAAAGCTCGCCAAATGTGGATCAATGGGAATTTCCGGATCCGATTTATTGGAGCTAAGTCCAACTACCATATATAAGGCCTAAGGATCCTGAAATTCCCAGTGGGTGTAGTTCATGAAAATCTGGTGCTGTAACACCATGGGGGTCCCAACATTGGATATCCAGCTGAGATGTCAAGCGCCAGTTGTTCCCAATATTGGTTGGTGGTATACCTACCCCTCTGAAAAATATGAAACTCAGTTTGGATTATTATTCCCAAAATATAGAAAAATAAAATTCACGTTCCAAACCAACAACCAGATTGGATTGTTTCAGATATGGGAGGAATGGGAAGATCAGCTGAAATCGCTGGTTTGGTCTTTAATGACCCCAGTGCCAGTGGTTCCAGAAATTTCATCATCTCGAGTCACTCATTCCCGGCAGGCTTCATCTCCCAGATTGGCTACAGTACTTCATATGGTATAGGTCACCATTTTCAACCTCCCCAACATAATATGGATGCTTTACTGGTATAATGTGGTAAATAATAAACCAGCCCCACGTCATCACAATTTGGATGTGTGATATAAACCATCCCCAGTTTCCCGCATTACCCACTTTAGACATATATGTATATGAATGTATGTATATATATATATACATATACATACTTTACTCGGTGTATATATATATATATATATGTATATATGCATCTACATGTAATTATATATATATAAAATATAATAAACCATTGTCAGCTCATTGTCACCCCAACATGGGTGGTTTACTAAAACTGACAACATTTCTGGCCTCCTCTGTGGCTGCCGCGGGGTAGTGCGCGAGAAATGCCTCGGTGATTTGTGGTTGATGCCGATGAGCAAAAAGTGGAGATGTAACAACAACAATACCTGCGACATACGATGGACAATCATGGGAACAATGGAGATAAAATGGAAAACAATGGGAATATCATGGGAATATTGAAAATAGTTTACCCCTAAACCCAATGGTTAATCATTGTTTCCCCTATTATATGGCTATAATTGGAGGGAGCCACCCCATTTCCAGACACACCCATATGTGACCGAATAGGTTTGGCAACGATGATGATGATGATGATGATGGTGATGATGATGATTGATGATTGATGATTGATGATGATGATGATGATGATCTGAGATAGTTTTTGTTCTTTTGGACTCTGACTTGCATGAAGAACATCTCCGGGCACAAACCAAACCCAGGGAGGGGACACAGCCAGTGCCTATCTCAACATGGGATGGCACCCCTCCAAATTTTGCTGGGCATCCCATTCAGAAACATATACATTTCCGACCTTTTTGGTTGTTCATTTTCCAATAATTCCCGTCTGATTATCTCTTCAAAAAAGTGATTGGCAATCACGTTTGCTAATATTAAACAACACCCCCGTAGCAAATTGGAGTTTATATGATCGTATTAAGCTATTTTATTCCCTGGGAACGCAACCAGCCTTACCCGCAATGCACACTTTCACATCGGGTCTAGGAACGTCCAACCACGCGCCATCCCGGCGACTGATCAAAAACAACTGGCCCAATTCCGAGCACGGGTCAAAACTCCTCTGTGAGGACATGGATTCCTTTGTCGCCTTAGTCATGGTGAAAGTTTCATTGCGAGAGGATGTTTGTTTCGGAGTCTTTGGAGGAGAACACCCTTCCGGATTTTTCCATTCCAGTAACATTTAGAAATCATAGGAATTTGTGAGGTGAAGTTTCTGCAGAGTAAGTAGTGTAATTTTTTCGTTCCCGAGTCATCGGTTCATAGGTCGGAGGTAGCCTAGCGGCTCGTGCTCGGCAGGCTGGTTGTGAGCAGAAAGCAGAGATAAGTCTAAAATACTTCCAAGCAGCTGCCAGGATTCCTGTCAGAAACAACTCAAAAATCCCGATGAAGCAACTCAGAGTAGGTGCAATCTTTTGGGGACTTGAATTTTTCATAAATCGAAAACTTGATTTGTTATGGTTTCTTCTTTTTTGCCGCTCAATTCTGACAGCTTCGAAGCATTTCAGGTAGATGTTCACATTTGTGAAGCATCGGCGCTCGCGGTTAGCCATCGGCAGATGTCCACATGCCATGTAGGCTCAAAACACAGTATATGGATGAATATGGTTTATGGTCATCTACCCTCTGGTAAACTAACATAACTGAGGAAAATTACATTGTTTAATAGGTAAATCAATTATAAATGGGCCATTTTCAATAGCAAACTCGTAGTTTACCAGAGGGTATCCCATAGTGAGACTCCTAATGGCATATAATGGATATGTTTTTTCTCCATGAATGGATTTTTCTGCCCATCCCCAAATCATGTCATGGATGACAATGACGACTTGTAGAAAGAATCGTGGCGAGTGGGGATCCATATTGAGAAACCTCCATATGGTATGGGAACAGACGGTATCCAACTAACCTCACCATCTCCAAAATCTCAGAACTCCAACACTGCTCAAAAATACCGTTTTTTTTTGCAATCGAAAAAAGCAAGCACAACAAATCATAGGCGTTGACGTTAATCATACAATTACCGTATGATAACTATCATTAAGATGGTAACTATCACATGATCACTATGATTAAGATCATAACCTCATCAAATGAGCATTGTCAAATATGACGGCGACATCTGCACGTTGCTTTTGCAGGAAGAAACTGCCATGGAGATCTATCCAGGCTTGATATGTTGCCGTCGAGAGAGGATGTGACTGGAAAGAGATTGACCCTTTGCCTTAGAAACTCATACCACAGAATCGTTTCAAAAGCCATCGAGTTTGGGTTCTACCCTCTGGTCATTTCACAGAGCGGAACATCAGTTTTTTTTTTTTCGTAGGTACAAAATCTATAAATGGACCATCTATACCCTAGCTTTGCTAAATTACCAGAGGCGATCCATGACAACTTAACTACCAGAATCATAAAAAAAAATCCTCATGATATTCCTAAACCACAACAATCATGTATCCTCTGGTAATTTGTTACATAGCTATTGAAAATGACCATTTATAGTGGATTTTCCCATTGAAAATGGTGATTTTCTATAGCCATGTTAGTTTACCAGAGGGTATATTTCATGGAAAAACGGACCGCCGCTACGAATTGGGACTCCCACCTTGGATGAGGGCGACCAGGTGACCGGATGGGGAATTCACCATCCTCCATGAAACCAGTGAGGAAAAATATCTGGTTTTTGAGCTGAAGCGACATATTCCCACATTGAATAAAATCCAACAATAAAATCCATTGAAACAAGTTGGTAGATCCACACACCATTCCCATCATCATTATGGGATTGATCAGTTCCAAGATGTTAAAATTGGAGGGAGTTTTTGTGTCGAACGGATCCGTTACATATCTACAGTCATGGTGGATTTTCGCTTGTCACCCTCGATTTAAGTGACATCTAAATCCAGAATATCTATGAATGTCTGAGGCGAGCCAAGCAGTATTTTAGCAAGGCGGTGCCTTTTGCAGGGCCATAAAGGTCTAATAAATCTGGCACACTTCTAGTCTTTCTTCCGGCCAAATCATGTTTCATAATCCTCAACGAAAAACCTTGGATCACCAAAAAAAGTCATCTCGTTGGTGGTATACCTACCCTGGAAAGTTCGTCAGTTGGGCTTATTATCCCCAATGGAAAGTCATAAAATTCCATGGTTCCGAACCACCAATCAGTTATAGTTAGAAACTCCATAAAAACCATATAAAACCTCTATAGTTGATGGTAAATATCCCATAGATTTATATATGTTCCAAAGCACCAACCAGTCCTTCACCATGGCTACCATTTAAAGGGACTTCCCCTAAGTGTGAGGTCAACTAAGCCGTGGCGCCACTGCCTTGGGAGGAATCTTCACTCAGAACGCCTGAAAGCCGAACGCCGCCGATTTTATGAATGGTGGGTTATTTTGGGTGAAATTTCGATTTGATGAATTTTTATGACATCTATTTATAACTTTCATAGTACATAGTCTAGTAGTAAAGTATTCCGATCCTTGGGTACAGGCTACTCAGGCTACCCAGGCTACCCTGTCACTTGAGTTCATCTGCATCCAAACCTTCATCTGCCATGCTTCGCACTGCTAGCCTTTAGATATCCTGCGCGTCTGGCCTTGAGCAGGATGTTCTTATTCCTTAAACAATCTAAGCAATCTCAACAATCTAAACTGGTTGGTAGTTGAGCCACCACCCCCCTCAAAAATCTCAGTCATTCGGATCATCATGCCTTGAAAATGATATCCAACCTGCTTGAAAATGCTTGAAGCCACCAACCATCAACCAGCAAATCATGGCAAAACCTTGACCTGTTGCATCGCCTTGAACCACTGCTTCATTGTTGATAAACACATCTATTTTGGCTGGTTCGATGCCCATCTTTGTTGGTGAAAGCCAACGTTTTCTGTTTAGTGGTTTCGACTCCTGTGCAAATGACTAGTTATTTCTGATCATCTGGATGAAGAATAACAGCATTGAAACCAGCAACTAGTCAATTTTTGCACCCCAAAATAGTACAATTTTCCAGTTTCCCTCCTTTCATGGTCAATCTTTGCTAGTCCACCAAAAAAAGTTGCCTTTTCTGGTCGTGGTTCTTTTGCATGTATAGCAAAAAACTAAAGGATCAAATTACCTATCCAAGGTTGGAGATGGCCATCATGTACGTGCAATAGCTTAGAGCGCCCCCTGCTTATCCCGTTACATCTCATTATATCCCCATGAAACACCACCATTTTTGCTGGTTAAATTCTCATTTGTCATGATTAATGCCCCATAACCATAATCATCCAAGACTTTGGAAACAAACCATCAATATCCCATGAAATGTCAGGTTAAATGGTTAAACCTGGGTTCAATCCCTACTCATGGCCGCATGGCCTGTCACCCACTTGTGGTCCAACATCGATTCATGGTTTTACGCCTATCATAAACCACTGTGGGTAAAACAATGTCAGCTGCACCATCCCCCAGTCATCACCATCTTTATAGGTGGTATAAATAAAGCATTCCCATTCATGGGTGGTAAAAATCACATTGTTTTACCCACATTAACTCACATGTTCGTCGCTTAAATTTTCTATGTCGGTCTTCCCCCATCAAGGACCAAGGCACTGCTGGTTCCCAGAGCGCTGCTCGCGGCACGCCCGTGCCCTTGCTTTTTGTGCCTTGTGCACAGCCAAAGAATGGGGGATTTGCTGGGACTTCACCAGGAATATGGGGAAATGTAGGGATTTATACAAACCAGCCCATATATTTCCATTCACTCACCCTTCTTTCCAACCATTGTGTTGAGGCTGATATGATTTGGTCAGAGATTCTCTGAGGATTTCAATCCCAAGTGGGAACATCGACATCAACTTTCAAGAAACGTGTCATCTTGAAAAGCTTTCTAGATCATCCAATAGTTTCATTCAACCCCATGAAATACCCCATGAAATTCCACATCAATTCCACACATTTTTCCACCCCATTTCGTCAGCTCCGCGGTACGACTTCATGGACTTGATGATGAGTTTCTCCAAACGATCGAAGCGTTCCTTCTCGACGTCACTGGGTTCCACCTGGCCACGGAACGCCGCAAAAACCATGGGAAATGGAGGGTTCACATGGTTTGACCATCAACAAATCGGGGTTTAATGGGATATGATGGGATGTAATTGGGATGTAATTGGTATATACGACCAACTGAAAATGCTTTATAAAGCTAGAGTCATTTATGTTTTATGCGCCTAGAGTCATTTAATTTGGGTTTTAAGCATCAAACAATCGGGATATAGGTGGATATGTCAATATAGTATATATGGTTGGATTTAACCATGATTCATAGAGGTTTTCGATGATTCATCCAAATCGTTGACAAATGATGGTTGGTTGATGCTTACAATCATTCAATTTGGGGCTTTGATCATCAAAATATGGGGAATATCATTGGATACAAGTGATTTTAATTCTGTTTTTTTGCTTAGCGGCTAGGTACGGAGGACAAAAAAACGTTTTGACTAAACCATTTCATTGCCAATCTTAGATACCTGGCAAAAAATAAATTCTTTGCTGGTTAGTAGATATTCCCATTGATACCAAAAGACTAAAGGATTAAAGTATCCATGTAAGATTGACCAAACCATTTTGGGTCCAGATTGCAACAAGCGGTCACCAAGACCCAAAAGAGGATTCAACGCTTCAAAATCATTGCCATGTTTCGGAATTCCACCAGGTTTTCACCATGTTTCACCAGGTTTCACCTCACCAAGTTTCCACTACGCTTTAAGTGGCAAGAAGGCAGCTGGTTTCCAAAGAAGTGTTTTTTCCTTTCATGTGATTGCGAGAACCATAAGAAGCGTTTTGTCTGTCCTCCCGAAAACACAAAACGCTTCTGTGGAACCAAATATTGGTGGATCCCTGGAAATCTCTCCGTAAACAATTTAACATTTCATGCCAAATGCTGGTTGAGTATTAACAATGGGGTAAAACAAACTATGTTGGTTGAAACTATTCAATGTTGCAAAATTAACTATTCCATTCAACAAACATTGGGGGATTATGGTTTAATCAGCTGGAGGAGAAGGGCTTGCTGAGGCGACGACCTGCAAGAGGTGCTGTCGTTTCAGCGAAGAAATAGGAGGACGACAGAGGCTATTGAACACTTCTCAGTTGTAGGATTTTTATGCCTTATGGAAGGACATATTCAATATATATATAATAAAAACATAACTAAATAAATAAATAAAATAAATAAACAATAAATAAAAAATAAAATAAAAAATAAATAAAGAAAGAAACAAACAAACGAACGAACAAACAAACAAACAAATAAATAATATGCGTTGACCTGAAGTAAGGCCCGAAATCTTTCTTTCACCGGCCGACACCTGAAGTAAGGTAATTTTGTGATAGTCAACCCTAACCATCATTTCAGTGATGTCTCAGTGAATTAGTTATTTTTTTTTTTAAAATGTGTATATATATATAAATGATTATCGAAGGAAGTTTAGAAGTCAAACTTCCGACAATATGGAGGGATGAAAAGCAGAGCAGGGAAGAGGCAGAGAGAAGAGAAAGATTAGAAGAAAGAAGAGTAGAAGAGAAAGAGTAAGAAGAC
>Ga0126342_10004469_pt1:2500-23917 | contig 23917 bp, 16 predicted proteins | sample Cyp1metagenome_FD_92528 | JGI IMG/M metagenome (GOLD analysis project Ga0126342, IMG submission 92528) | Coral microbial communities from Lord Howe Island, Old Settlement Bay, Australia - Cyphastrea 1 metagenome | ecosystem: Host-associated > Invertebrates > Cnidaria > Coral ...
GGAAATGTTGACAGCGGGTGGTAATGAGTCTCTCCGTTCTATAAATGGGTGTGGGTCAAAATTGAGTACCCACATAATATTGGATGGTTAATATTAAACATAGACTTCAGTCTGTGGTCCCCCAGGTCTTTAATTTTGGCCCATAGCCAAATCAACTATTGACAATTCATCCTATATCCCATAGGTAAATCATCATGTTTGTCATCTAATTTCATGGACCATTTCCCATAGCAAACTGTTAAATATCTGGAACAGCTTTTGAAATGTTTGAAATATCTTGTGACATGACTTATCGCTGAGCTGGTTGGATGATTTGGAAAATGATGGTTGTATATTGTTTGAAACCTGTACCAATGTCTGATGATTTCTGGAAAATGAATACTGTATCTTGAACATTGGAAATATAATAAGTTGAATTTGGGATGATACTCTTAGAAAACAACTATTGGACAAAATACAGTTATTATGTGAGCAGTTTGTTTTATCTTGGTGGGCATGTTCGAGCTGGATTTTTGAGCGGAATTAAGTACTATTCATGGAGTTGAATCTATTTGGAACAAACGAACGCTATTGGAAATTTGTCAAAACTGTAAACATTTGCCTATAATGTCATAATGTCAAGATGATTTTACAATCTGTTTATATGAACATTATTGACCACTGTCAATGTTCAATAATGCGGTTGGAGCCACCACTATGTGGGGGTGTACAATATTGTACAATTGGTTTGGATGATGAGAATGAGTGCTGTATAGTACTGTCATACTAAACATGACCGCTTTTTTGTGGGCCAATTTGAGTTCAAGCCTGATCTGAACATCTTGATATTGATGTATGATGTTTTTTGGGGGGTTCCATACATGGGGGTACCCCAATAGCTGGATGGTTTATTTCATGGAAAACCCATCTATAAATGGATGATAACTAGGGATACACCACTTCAGGAAACCACCATATGTTGATAGTTTTGACTTTGATAATCTATGTAGTGTTGATCGTTCGTATGTTTGTATAAATAATAACGTGATCTGAATCTACATTGATATTTATATTGATATTGATATTGATTGTTGTGAGCCTTACCGACTTCTGCCATTGGGCGTGTGGTTATGTCCTAGTCAGGTTATGATCAATGGATGCTATCCATTTACCAACAGAAAAGTTGTGATTGTCTACCATATCCATGTTTGCTTGGAAACGATTCTATTTTAACAAAAAAATGTACATTTTACTATATCCTATAAACCATAATCATCATAATCAAAAAAACTACACCTGAAGCCTTCATTACCATCTGTCAATGGATCTTTAGAACTGTTGCCTCATCCCGTGTTCAGATGTCGCCCCTGGTAGTTTTCCATGTCGTATCACGTCGTGACGTCGCGAAAAGAATGATGGGAATTGGATTGCGAGAATCATCCCATAGCTGGCCATATGATAACAGCTATGTTATTTCAATGGGAGATCTTCAGGATCCTAAAATGTACCATTTCCTGGCCATATTTTATGGGGATATTCACTTACATAGGCCTTATATAGGCCTTATATATGGTAGGTACCTCCAATTTAGGATCCTGAAATTCCCATTGATTATTATAATTCAGCCAGAGAAGATCTGAAACATAATAGTTATATAGTTGATGTTCTAATTCAAGAAATTGATCCAGCCAGGTATTTTTGTCATACTGTTATTTTTATAATTCAAGAAAAATATATTCTATACCGTCTGGTTATTTAACATAGCCATGGAAAATCACCATTTTTATTAATAGGTACACCATCTATAGATGGGCCATCTATACCATGGCTATGTCTGTTAGTCATAACCAGAGGGTAATTCTCATGATTATGAACCAGATAATGATGGTTAATGATGGTGAATTATCTGGCTATCATGATGGTTTTTGATATGATTATGATGTTTCATCTATTTCTATGGGCCATCTATACCATGGCTATCTATTTGTCATAACCAGAGGCAATTTGCCATATGTTTCCCAGGAATTTTGGCTCCCAAAATATGGCTCCAGTTCGCTAGGAAACCTTTGGAGCTGAAACGCTTTAGAACTTTGGCCTCGGAGGTTGGCGCTTGGGACCTTGGGACATGCATAGGTCGTCGCAGCCTGGCTCGGAAATCTGCTATTCATGGGGATAATAGCCATATATAAGATCAACAGGATGATGAAGGATTACTTGATCTTGAGTTGCATTTGGGTAATGGATTAGTTGCAGTCAATAGTGGGCTGACATTGTCACTAGAAACAACATAAATATGTCAATAGGGCAAAATCATGGATGATAATGGGTTGTACCGTTGTACAGTTAAAAAAAACTGGGCTTTAACGTGGCAAACCCAATTTCACAAACCAGTTCCAATGACTTACCATAAACGGATGGGATTCAAATCATCCATGGGCATTATTGGGCAAACACCCCACTATAATTGTAATCATCACAAGAAATTTGCGAGTATGGGAAGGGTTCCTTTTGTTTACATGAACAGAATGAACAAATGAAAAGGATTTTTTGGAAGCGTAAAACTTCACCTAGAAAAAACAATGACACTGCGCATTGATTCCTACAAGAAATGCGTTGAATCAACAAATTAGCGAGGTTCGCTCCCCGAAAGCGGATGTGACCCCCAAGAATTGTGTTTGGAAGGTTATGCTCGCAGTGGTTGGGTTCTATCTCACGAGTCAATCAGAAGGCATCGGCAATGGCTCTTGGCAACTCCGTAAATTATCCATCATTATTCAGTATTACCCATAATTAATTATGCATTATCAACCATAATTATCCATTGTCATTCATGGTTTTTCCATTATTATTTATCGTGGTTCTGTACGGCTCAAAGTTGTGGGACCGCCGTTTTCACCCAGGGGGCGGGCCTTTTTTGGCTTAGGTGACTTTCCTCAGGGGCTTGGTAAATTGGTCAACATCCTGGGGGACTTTCCACATAGTAACGGTGGGAGATTCCATGGGTGTGTCCTCAAATGCTTATTGAATAGGGTTTGAATGATGGAATTAAAATGATGATAAACCAGTGCGATTTATGGCTGCTATTTTTTCAGACAAAGCCATATCCACTAATGGTATATAGGTATGAACAAAATAAGAGGCATGAAGAGAGATCATTGGCATCTCCTTACATATATAATACTGTACATATACATCCTATACCCTATACATCTAAACACATGTGTTCCACCTTAAGGTGCCAAAGGTCGTTTATCACCAGAAAGCAATGGATCCAGAATCCACAGAACCAGATCTTGACATCCCGGATGGTGCGCCATTGTTTGCCATGGATGTTAAGAATTGTTAAGTGGGTGTGTCTGAAAATAGTGAAAACCCCATTGTACCCAATGGTTTTGCTGATCATGAAATCCCTATGAAATGGCTATTTCATTGGGAATATACCCAACATTTTCAGACAAACCCAAGTAGTTACCACTCCTGGTATGAACATCCAAAGCTTAGAGTACATCCCTGGCTGGGAACCCATGAAAAACCATTCCATGCTGTGCAGGTTTCTGCAGATCGATCGTTTCAGTTGATCGACCCAGAGCCGATCGCACCGAAGGAGCACTTTCCGACTGGACGACTGGAGCAAAATGGGGATGTTGCATCTATAAAAACAAGAGCTGGGTCTGCCTAAAAACTGGGATGCAACGATGTACCCGAAGGTAAACTAACATAGATTTTGAAAATCAAACGTTTATAGACAGTTTATAGACGATTTTTGTGGGAAACCATGGGTTTTCCACATCGTTTTCTATGTTGACCCTAGGGTACATTGGCAAAAATGATGATAAAAGCCGGTGGATATGGAAAGTGTTGGACTGCCAGCTTGTGTTGGATGGAAGACCCTGGATTCTACTGCTTTGCGGGGCATTTACCATTGGATTTGGAGGTGATTACCCTATTTTTGGGGAATGTTCCACACAATTGATGGCATTCACAAAGGAAGGAAAAGCTCTGAACCACTGGATTTTGTGCCCTATTTTTGGACCAACCCAGCCCAAGAAAGAATGCGAAGGTTCCATCAATGCAACAACAGATATATCGAACAAATATCTCGAGTGTGAAGCAACAACTGTCAACCCAAAAAGTGGGAATAGAGCCAACAAACATGGGGATAGTTCACTAACTCCGGGGTAGCAGTAGCCAATGATATGGATACAAGCAATAAAGAGGTACGTTAGCCTGTTTGATTGGTCCCAGCACCAGCACCAGCTGTTGTTTGAAAGTCCACAAAGTTGTGCTTGGTGAACTCCCAATGTTCAAAGGTATTTCCCATTCTTTGTGATGATATAGTCTTGGCATCCCAATGTCATCAAAATATATCCTGCTTGGTGGTGACTGGAACCATGGAATTTTATGACTTTCCATATATTGGGAATGTCATAATCCCAAGTGACGAACTCCATCATTTTTCAGATGGGTAGGTATACCACCAACCAGTATCATTTGCCAGGAAATGTCAGCCCCCATAACAATTTCACTACAATCTCTACTCTTGGGCTCTTGGCTGGTGAAAAGTCCTGGTTCTTCTGGCTTGGACCCTTGGTTCTCCCCCACGTACTAACACTGGGGGAGCTAATAGAGGACCGATACGGAAAAAATGTGATCATCCTGGTCCTGACTCTCAATGGCTTGGAGGATCGTTCAAGTTATGTATGTATATTTTTTTTATCTGTGTTTGTTGAATCATATACATACATGTCTATGTGTATATATATATGTATGTATACATGTACATCGACACCTACATCTTCACATATGCATGTTAAGTTTACATCTATCCATCAATGGATTGGTTTTAAGGGAAAATTTACAGGAAAACCCCTAATATTTACTGGGAAAATCGATGGTTTCCTGTAGATTTTCCCTTAAACCAATCCATTGAATCCATGTTTGTCCCAAAATATCTATGTCTTTCCGTTTCTGACTCGACCGGCTCGACCTCCAGGCGGTTGCGGAGGCGGCCCCATCACCAGGGTCACCAGTCAGGGCCGAGGAGGCGGGGAATCACTGGGGGGATACAACTGGACCTATGAAAAATTAACGCTATATTCATGGGATAATGTATCATTAAATATCAATAGCTATATATCTGTATATATATATGGGATAATTATACTAATATCGTCATTTATTATATGGGATAATGATATTTATATATATATGGTTGGTGGTGACTGGAACTTTTGGAACCATGGAATTTTATCTGACTTCCCATTCAGTTGGGAATTTCATCATCCCAACTGACTCATATTTTTCAGAGGGGTAGGTATACCACCAACCAGATATATATATATATGTACATGATATCTTTATGGTATCTTTAATGCTATATTAATGGGATGTACTTGTTGGATGATTATGATAAAGGATTATACGATTTTACTACCTGGGACACACTTGAGATGAGGTAAACTCAGAGATGGAAAAAACACTTGAGCAGTGGCTGCGAAAAATATCCCTATTGCTTCATGATTTTATTGGATGAAATAGGGGTTCAACCATCAAAGGATGAAGATATAGTTGGAATGTAGTTAATGAATGATGGTTGATGATTGAGTGTAGGGAGTTGTACTGCCTGGTAGTAATGGCGAGTATGAACTCACCCATAGTAGGAAAAGCGTTTTCAACCAACAAAAAATATTTCACGAGATGGGAGTAGAAAACGGTGTATTTTTCTCCTTTTTCATGGCTCCACTGGATCCATGGAACCGCAAAAATCTCAAATCTGTAGGAAACGCTTCACGGTTTTTCCGGTTTGAAATATTTCTGTCCGAACTGGGATGATCTGCATTGACGAATTGTTCTATATTGTTCTGGGGAAGGTTGAAACCACCAGCCAGTGAAAATGAGGAAAAACCATGTCCTATTTTTTTGGTTATATATATGCCCCAAAACATGGGGTCCCAAAAAACCAACAAAGGGTCATAGTTTCCGTGGTTGAGAGCCACTTAGACTTTAGGTACACCCAGTTTTGAGACACTCACAGTTGGAGCTTTTGTTGAAGATTTGGTGAAAGGTCAAGTCTGCCGAAACCGCGATCTTCATTGGTTGCACCTGATGTGCATCCCAGTACAACAGCTACAGTATGTGGGACATTTTTTTACTGACTTTTTCAGGGTCATAATCCACTTGGTGGCATGTGCACCCATGTGATGGCAAGCATATCTGCGGTGGGCAAGCTTTTCCGATGGGGAAATCATTCAAGTCGCTGCTGCTCAGCTGGAAGCAACTGCTGCGGTAAGCACCTCATGTTGGCGGTATGCCGATGCTTAAAACGTGTTACTGTAGAAAAAACAGGAGTTTGCTAAAAGATGGGGACCCAAATAGCTAGATGGTTTATCATGGAAAATCCATCTATAAATGGATGATAACTTGGGGGTACCCCCATTTTAGGAAACCTCCATAGAACCGCATGAGTTTGGAGTAAAAATAGTTCAAAAGACAGCTCTACGACTCCACCAACGTCGTTTGTGGCTGTTTCAGCTCAGTCGTCAACAGCTGCGCAGTTGTAGTTGGTGGTTCCCATGGTGTCCCCCAGTGGAGAAAAGAGTCCGGGCCGGCATGAAATGGGGTGCTAAGTTTGGGCAACATGATAACATGGAGGGTCCCAAAAATTGGTGATTAACACCTGTGAGGTCGGCACCCTTCGTGGTTTTTGGATGACCGAAGATGTATAGCTATCCACGAAGAATCCCTTTAAAGGGCCAGCATTATTTAAAAACCATTTGAATCCGTTACCCCTTTCGAGGTAACATACTGAGACTGAAACATCATGAAATATGATGAAATATGATGAAATCTGCCAATGACGTGCCAGTTCTTTACTCCAAAGAACACCCACAGATCCATTGAATTCTCCGCACATCCGCATCACCTGGGCCGTCGCCATGGGAAATGCCCCAGCGCCTTGCTGCAACTGCGAGGAGGATAGTCATTGTGACGATTGTCGTCGTCATCATAGTGATAGTAAGAATACTATCATGTACTAAGATGATCTAGGATACAATTAGAATAATGATACGAAGAAGAAAAATATGTTTAAAAAGAAAACTCATTTTGAAAAACGTTCATAATGAATTAATAACAAACACCATAATAACCATGATAGATATGGTTTTAATAAACGTAATCACCACGATAATCACCATAGCCATCGAATCATCCTTGACGTCACCATCCCGGCAAGTAGCGCTCGGGGTGCCAGCTCCACTTGATCTTCCGATGGTTTGCAAGTCTCGAAGAATTTGAAAGTGATGCCCAACCGTTTCAATATCTGTCAATTCTCGTTTAGATCATGTATATAATATCTAAATATGTTCAACATTATATATGTATACATATGTAGGAGGGGGGGTGTTGTGAGCGCATTTTTTTGCATGTTTGAACTTTATTTTCTGCGAAAGATGCTAAACCCTGTCCTTTCCAAAACCAAACATTGTTGCTTCTGCAACAAAAGCAACCACTGTGCATTCCCAATAGCTCTCCCAGGTCATACATAGATATATACATAGATTTAGCCAAAACAAACATGAATAATAGATAAAAACAACAAAACAAACAAGTGCAAGTGCGGCCTTTGCAAAGAGTGCACTCTACATCTCTTTCTGTAAACTATATAGCATATTTTAATTATTAATTGATATTAATTACACATACGTATGAGTCTTTTTGGTCCAATATTACACATATATAGCATATTAAAAAAAAAAATCGATTGCACATATTATTAATCACACATTATAGCCTTATTAATTACACATATTAGTCTTTTGAATCATGAAGATAGACTTTCGGAAGACCCACCTTCCCAAAAACAGGAGGCTACGGGAGATCTCCCAGTGGTTGAAATCAGTGCAGACATCATTCGGGATCCCCGTGATCCAAGTCAGTGGAGCATCCCGGCGAGTCATGGCGAGTCCGACTGGCTGGTCCCACAATGAGTTTGTTTGTCCGGTTACTTTTTGGCTATATGCTTAATAGTGGTTAATATTAATGATTAATATTATATGATAATATTATATGATTGTTACTATATATGTTGTTATCCAACTATTTGCTGGTTAATATTAATGATAATATTATATATGGTTACAATATGGTTACAATATGGTTACAATATGCTAATTGTAATTGAATGGTTAATTGTCCTGGTTTTTCATTGGATTAACTATTCAATAATCCCAAATATGAAACACGTTCTGGGATATTTTCACATAGATTAATCATTAATATGATCCTATTATCTCGGCAATCACCATATCTTTTCTATCCATATCATTCATCACCCTTACAGGATGGGGCTTATACCGTTGGAGCTCGCGTTCTTTGTTGCCGTAAATTTCAGTTGCGAAAAACCTATGGTTTATGACTGTTTATGGTAGATTTAACGAACTAGTTTTCATGGGGGTTATAATGGTTTATAATACATCATATGGCGGGGGTCCTAAAATAGGGCTACCCCAATAGCTGGATGGTTTTTAGTAGAAAATCCTATTAAATATGGATGATTTGGAGGTACCCCTATTTCGGGAAATCTCCATATCTATATCCTGAAGGGTCAATAGGGAAATCTGCTATTTATGAGGATTAATAACCATCTTATGTGGGCAATCCAATACTATTTATCATTGACGTTTGTTTGAATTCCACAAGATGGTGATTTTGGATTTTGGGCATGGTTTATTATTGGGTTTACCACATTCGTGTATTTCAAGGGGAGCTCATGCTTTCGGGGATGTTGAGTTTGGGTAGTTGCGGAAGTTTGGTCAAACCCACCATTCATTTCTGATGCTTCCGTTTTTCGACGTTGACCTCGGACTGATAAACCCCTAGAAAGTAAGTCAACTTCGCCAGAGGCAATCATGAACCCCTCAAGTATGCCAGCTTCGGGGGTGATGTTTTGGGGCTTAGATTTTCGGACTTTCTGGGGATGTGGTCGGACCGCAGATGTGGGTGGATCAGGGAAATTTGAAATGAGGAGCGGAACATTGAGGATTTGGTGGCTTAAACCGTTACAAAGAAAACACGTTTGTTGAAATTGACATTTTCTTGGAACTCAACCCGTTTTTGTGCAACTGAAGCCTATCTAAGCCCAATTTGTTAAAAGAAACATGTATGCGTTTTCAACCAGGCAAATTCTTCGGCAAAACTATTAATCCTAGCCTATGACAACATTATGTTCACATCGTATTAAATCCAGCATGTTTGATGCATTCCTCCAATCTTTTTTGCGAATTCCTCGAGTTTTCCTCGTTGAAACAACTTTAAATATGTTGACATCATGTGAAGTCCACATAAATCCACATAAATCCACTATGAATCCACAATGAATCCACATAAAAACTACATGAAAGACCACATAAAACCACCATTTTTGGTTGAATTTCCCTCCCGAAATCTTCAGGCGCCGTTGCGCCGAATCCTGCGACATCGCTGTCACCACGCAGCACGCCGCGGGGCAGTACCAAGGGCAGTCCGGGAAGCGCCTTGCCTTGCCATCATCGTCTCCATGAAATGCCCCTGAAATTCCGATGAAATCCGCGTAAAAGCAGTAACCCTCTGGTAAACGTTTACATAACTATGGAAAATCACCATTTTCAATGGGAAAATCCACTATTTCGACTGGGCCATTTTCAATAGCTATGTAACAAATTACCAGAGGGAAAATCCCATGAAATCTGAAAATCGGATGAACTCCTTCCCAGCACCTGGCCAGGTCCCGCGGCCCTTCCAAAGCCTCACAGCACTACAGCCTCTGGGGATGCCAGTATGGACGGCGGCTTGGTTTCAATGATTTTCAATGGGAAAATCCATGGATTTTGAATGATTTGTTCATGGGATTTTCATGGGAGGAAAATTCCTGGAATTTCATGAGATCTATGGTAGGATTTGTCAGATTTCAATGAAAATGTATGAGATTTTACGGGATCTCATGGGGAGTTCATGGGAAATTAATTGGATGAAATGGAGTTTTGATTGGGATTTCTCAATTTGTTACTTGATTTTTTGCGAATCTTCTACAATATCCCTTTACTTTACTGTTTTGGGGCCAAAATTTGGGAATTTGATGCCCGGCCGATGATTTTTGCTGACCGTTTTTTGGAGCGGACTGTGGTGATTTTGTCGGGACACAATCAACAAAGCCTTGGTGGGGCAACCAAGACCGGGAGAACAGTCAACATGAGATGAGCAACAAGCAGTCCAAATGCAACCCGCGAAGTGTGATTTGTTTAAGTATTGGAATTGGTCCAACGAAAAGTTTGGATTTTCACACAGACAAATGGGGGATAGTCCAATAACCAACAAAAGTCGAAATTGGACCAGATTGGGAAAGACAGATGCATGTTTGACCCGTTTAATATTGCAATTACCCCCATTGTAGTAGTACCTATTGTTCATGGTTAAATCCAGTGATCATCCCATTATTATCCCTCAAAATTCATGATATGGCGAAGGGAAGACAAAAATCGAATACAAATCATCGGGGTTTCGGCATCCGCAAAAATATGGAGGATACACTTTCTCATGACCATGAAATCGATAGGGGAAAATGATGTGTTTAACTTGTTGAACCATAACTGGTTGGTGGTTTGGAATAATTATCCCAACTGACTTTCATATGTTTTCAGAGGGGTAGGTATACCACCAACCAGATAAAAGTTGGGGATGCCCCATGCTTCTCCCTATCCAAAATATATCAAAATATGTCCCAGCCAGCGAGGCAAGTTGGCTCTGCCAGCTCCCCTCAAGCCCAAGAAGTCAACATCCTCCCTACTAAGCCGAGGTGAGGGAAGCCTGAAAAAATGGGGAACTTGTGGATGATGTTAGATGATTTTAGGATATTTTAGGATCATTGTTTGATGATTTGTTTGGCAACCCCAAAAAAGATCGAAAAGTGCTTTGATCACTATTTTACCAGGATTTGACCCTGTCTATTTTTTTGAGGTACTATAAGCATATTTCAGCCACAAAAAGTCCTTAGGATGCATTTCGGTACCCCTTTGTGCAGCGTCGAAAATTGAATGGATTTGACGTGATTTCACCAAGGAAATGACAGACACAACCAATCACACCCATCTATACCCACAGGAAGCCATGGGATTGTTCACAACTCATGACCAGGTCATAACTGTGGGTCCCAGTTATTTTTTTGTTTTTTTCAGGGTATGCTTACAGGCTGGTGCCTGCCCTGGATTCGAAAACTGACGATTTCAATCCTGGATTGAACATGGACATGGACCCAGTCAGGTATGTGTCCCCCCAAACTCACCCATTCCGAGGGAAGTTCAGAAATGGATTTGTTTTGGAGGGTGCCCAAATTCCCTTGTTGATGTCATAATTTGCTCAATTCGTAATTGTGATGGCTCCCCCATTTCTGGGGTATCAACCATCGGGATTTTCGACCAACCATCTGTGGTATCCTCACCGTATGCCTCCCCACTGGATGATGTGGGACGTCGGCCCATGTTTATGACTTTTCCCAGTTTTGCCTGGTTTTTCCGGAGGTACAACACATACCTCCGAACAATCAGGCGAGACAACGCGAGACAACGCGTGTGCTAACCATTCTGAAAATCTCCTCAGCTGTTCAAACAACAGCTAAATGGAAGGTGGTTAATGAAACTAGCATTGGAGGATGACACAACAGCAACCCCTTGACGAAAGGCCTTGGTTCTTGGGGTGAAGTGCTACTGCGTAAATCTCCAATACTTGGAGGATCCATTTTTGGTGAAACCATAGTTGAACCCATTTATGACCCTCTGGTACTTTAAGAGTTTGCTACAGAAAATTACCCATTTAGTTCAATGACTTACCTATTTAAAAATTCCAATTTCCATAGCTATGTTGAATGACCGATAAGCCGAGCAAGGGGGACTTGTTACCCACTGAATCGTTGTGCGGGATGGGCGTGAGGCGCCAGCAAAATCAGCAAACTGCAGAGGTTGCATTCGTTAGGCGCGGCGCGGTTTCTTCTGCGGGGGATGGGAATGGTGCTGCCGTTGACCCAGTGACCCCAAGAATTTTGGGGGCTTTCTTGAGGGCTGATTCGCCAGCATCAACCTCTATTTACTATGATTATTGTTTGCTTAGATTTGCTGATGATTCGTTGATTTTCCCAATGGTTCCGCGAAAAAAATCGGGAAATTATATAGAATATATGAGAAGATGTTCTATGTTTGTAGGGCCCCGGATCAGCTAATCCAAGATTAGGGGCGTATTGGACATCATTGAACCCCGGTGGAGGAATAGTATGGAATAGTTTGAGATGTGACCATTTGGCGCTTCATGATGTCCGGCGAATGGATGCAACATGATGCAACCTCTTTCTGGCTATGAATGGAGCCATCACTTTACTACTGGCTAGTGATTTTATCCCCTATATTTCTGGTGGTTTGGAACATTTATTTTTCCATGTATTGGGAATAGTAACCCCAACTGACAAACTCATACTTTTCAGAGGGGTAGGCATACCACCAACCAGGTATATTTTTCCGTGCTCGTTCTTGATGGGCTGATTGATACACTCACACGGGTCGGCACGGCAGGACATCTACATATTGACAAAGAGTCTTGGCACTGCATGGTGTCATATGGTGTCACTGGGTCCATGAAGGGTGATGTTCTACAGGACTTCCTGGTTTGTGAAACCACCCAAATCTAGTTGGTGGTTTGAACCAATCCCTTCCCCCATTCATATTAAACACCCCCTAAACGAAACCATGGTTTTTTGATGGGAATTTCCACATTCCATTGGGACCATAATAAATGAGTGTTACCATAACATGCAATTGGGGTGTGAAAAAAAAAGTGATGGGATTTTTCACATTATATTTAGTTAACATTAGTTACCTTAGTTAATCCTATTGGTGTGTATCCCAACACTTTTTTCAACGCTCACCCAGCAGAAATGCCCCAATGCTTGGCCGATGATCCTCCGATCCGGTCACCCCCGTTGTGTTCCTTGGTTTTGTGTACCTTGGAAGGATACCATGAAAGGTGCTGCTGTTGCAATACATTGGCAGCATCTTGAAACATGATGAAACATGTAAATGACCATTTAAATACATTGAAGTTAGAATATGTTAGAATTCTCCCCCCGACTTTTGATTCTTGATGGTGTTTTAATGTGTTTTTCTTACCTTTTGCCCGGAAAATTTTGTGTGGCTATCGATCCACTGAGGAGTTGCTCTGTGGCTTAACCATTCGCAAGTCCTTACGCTCGGGCGGCCGCGCGTGGATGACGATGCCCAAGGACGTGGCAAGGGCGGCGATGTGGTTGGAATGGTTCGATTTCAGAAACAGATGCAGAAAATGTAGAAGGTTTCTATATTCAATTGCAATTGAATCATGATAATCATGGAGATTTTATGACTTCTCCGATTTTTCTTCTAGCTTTGTGGGGGGTTCACCTTTTTTCTGTGTGAAAACATAGATCTTCTCAAGCCCGGATGATTTTTCACCACCATGATCTGAGCCAAAACGCCTGGTTGACTTGGGTGTAATGAGCAATATCGGCTACAAATATAAATGACTAACATGATATTAACATACAAAGTGGGGCCCCCTAGATAGCTAGGTTGGTTTATAACTCCAGTAACATTGGTTTATGGTACTTATAACTATAGTTACTGGGGCTTATAAACCAACTTATAACTGGGGTGGCCCACATTGTATATATATGATTATATATATATATTATATATATGATCCGGTTAATATGGTTTATATATATCATGATATGAATGACTAACATGATATAAATGATTGTGGTTAACATATCATATATAACATTATATAACCATATGAACAGCTATAAATATAATATAAATGTAACATTAATATAACCATGTATGATTATGATTATTATATATAGCCCCAGTTAGGTGATTTTTCGGAATCCTCAAGTTTGGACCCCAGTCCTCCACTGGACCAAAAGCCGCAGGACATGAGCCATGTGGTTTCCACGATCCAGGCGCAGTTGGTGGCATTGCACAGTAAGGCACTGGCATGGCCATGATACAGCTAGGCTGCATGGTGATTACATACGTTTATTGTTATTTATATATTTATAATTATGGGAAATATTCAAGTGAATACATGCGCTTTATATAATTATATACATTATATAAACATAATATATAATAATATATATATATATACACACATAATATGACAATCTATCTATATATATATACATAAGAATATTATATAATTATACTGTATATATATATACATACATATCGCATAAATGTGGCAATGGGAAATCGCAATCTTTAATCAGGAAGCTCTTCTACCAATGGGTGATTGCCCATTTCCATCTCCGAGGGTGGTGCTGCACCACCTATCTCTCTCCGGGCCATCGCTATTCGGCGAGGCAGAAGCCATGGAAAGCTTTGATTTCTTCCTTTCACATACTTGGCCCCTCGGTGCTGAGAGAATCACTGTTTTTTTTTTTCGTCGGCTTAACTGGGTATGGATCAAAATTGGTTGCACCAAAAAAAAGACAGTTAACAGTTAAAATGAAATGAAATGACATAAAATGACATAAAATGACCAAAAACATGTGGTCCCCTTGGTCTTTGGCTCATCTCCAATGAAAATGACCTTGAAGGTGGAGGAAGATCACTATCCTGTTGAAGACTAGTCTTTATATATACAGGGCATCGAAGTTCGGCGACGCCTCAACCTTCAAAATCGCATTGAAAGAGAGCATGGATTTCTTGGGAACCGAAATAGTTGGCAAAGACACGGAATTTCTTTTCCTAACATGAGGTATTACGGTATTACACCACCGAAATGGTATGGTCCAAGCCTATTGAGTTTTGCCCTTTGGTTGGCTGGTCGTCCCAAATTCTCAGGGCCGAAAAATAGTTGAATCGTGTTCAATCTAAATACTTGACGTTCCTAAATGCTTGAAAATATAAAGCTACTGATCCTATAACTTCCATATTTATCCATATTTTTGAAGTGGATGTCAACTACCAACCGGGTTGCAGCATTTCTTCAATGTTTCAAGTGGGGAGTTTCAACCACCCGTGTGTGGCAATTACAGCATGCTAGCCCCCAAAAAGAAAGAAAAGTGAAGTATCTCATTCTTGCAGTAGGATGTTATGGTTATATTGTAATATATATATATACATAATATATATATATACATATATATTATATATATATACATATATATTATATATATATACATGTGTGTGTCTATCTTTTGAGGGGTTACTAAAGGTGATTCATTGGGATTGGTTGGTGGGTTTCCCGCAGCTCACGAATCCAGCCACTCGGCTCAAGGTCCACCAACGGAAAATGGAAAGTTCCTGGCGCCCAAAATGGGGGAGGAAGCGGACCTGGGGTCCGTGTCAGCGTGGGTGAGCAAAAGTGGTGAAATGTGAGTTCTATCTGTCCTCCCAGGCAAAATCCGAACCGCAGTCAACTTCCTACCCCTCCTTGATGTGTTAGTGGTGTGTTGGTGTTTCCCCCCTTCCCTCGTTGAGAGTCCTTGGGTGATACAAAGCTGCTGACTTTTGTTCCCAAGACTTCCCCAAAGCATTGGCTCCCAGGGTCTTATTCGTTCCATGCCCATCTTCGAAAAAAACGGGCCAAACATGTCCAAACAACGAGCAGCAATCGTTCCTTGCTCTCGAGGTCTTGTCACTTTTGATGCAAACTGGGTGGCCCTATGCAGTCATTTACGGCATCCTTGCTCCTTGGCAACATGATCCCCAAGATCACCCTCGGCAGAAGATCACCCCCGGTAGACACGAGGAAAAGTACTATACCTTGGAAGCCTTAGTAGGTCTTCAATCATTCAATGGTTTTCAAGCAGCGAGTAGTATGATCCATGAGAAAAACTCACCATCTCTGAGATGCAGCCCCCAAGTTTCAACCCATAACTTCGAGCTTCGCTGTATCGGAAGTTTCAGGCAGTGGGCATCAGCACCGTGCTCTGCCTCCACGATCTGTTCCCTATGCCCTGGTGCTTCAAGGACAGACAAGGCGCTGTCCTCTTGCCCTTAGGCCAGGGATGGAGGGTTGGGATGGGAAGATGTGGATTAGGGGAACTTCATCTGGTTGGTGGTGACTGAAACCATGGAATTTTATGACTTTACATACTGTATATTGGGAATGTCATCATCCCAACTGTTACTCACTCCATCATGTTTCAGAGGGGTAGGGCGAAAAACCACCAACCAATAGATTTGGCTTGGGATTTCGGGATTGGCAACTGCGGTTTTTCGGTCAACCAAATATATAGTGAAAATAGATGGATCCATGATGACGGATACAAGATGATACAAGTAAAATCAAGTAAATCAGTAAAGATTAGACGCACCATCATGCACGATGAAATGATGTTTTTTTTGTTGTTTTTGGACCAACCCCGGCGCTGAGGCACTGTTGTTCATGGGTGGGCATAGGTAGATGATGGTAGGTGATATGCCATAGAACATATCAGGGATGAAATCACCCAGTTGCCAAACACTCATACTAATACTTGTTGCAATACGTTGGGCCACATGTGGAATCAAATTGGAATAGATAGATATCACTTTTTGGATCTTTTTCCTTAGTAAATAACCCCCCAGACTTGGTTTTTCGGAAAATGTACAGGAAAAAACATATCTTTGGTGCCAAACACAACAGGGTTTTCTCAGTGTAGAGATTGTCCCATCAGCTCCATCAGCTCCATCAGCTCCAGGCTGTTGGGTCTCCATTTCGAGTCTCGTGGGTTTGCTGCTGGGGCTCTTTATTTCGCCCTATTTCCCCTGTTTCAACGGAAGACCTGGGAGATGCTTCATAGACCCTTGGCGGACGAATGGGACGAATGGGACGAATGGCTAGGTTTCTGGGGAAGCAACTGGTGATTTGGGAACTTGAAATGAGTTGAATATCTATAGATTCTATAGATCTGTTTACCATCTGTGGATGTTTACTCAGGTTTTTGTGGGGCATCGTTGGCAAAGGTTGGGGATTTTGTTGGAAGGTGGCAGCTTGGCAGCTTGGCCATGCGAGGTGGAAATCAATGGAAGTCAGAGGAAAGGGTGCCACGGAACAAATCCGCGTTTGCCAAGGTTTAGCTCTCCGGTCGGCCGTGACATTGAAAGAGCTCGAAGCAGAACATGTTTTGTTTTTTAGGTGGGTGAGTTGATAAAAAAGAGCCTTGAGGCTTGTTACGAGGATCACGTGGCACCTCCGTCATGGGCAGGACCCAACAAGGATTGTAAAGCTATGGTTTCGTCAGGATGACTTCGCGGCAATGAAAATGCCATGAGATCACACCATTCGTAGATTCATTTAGCCTCCGTTAAACTAATGTTTAGTAGGTAAATCATCGAATTACATTGGCAATTTTCCATTAATACCTCTTTTGTTGGCAACATCACTATCTGGTTGGTGGTTTGGAACATGTTTTATTGTTCCATTCATTTGGGAATTTCATGATCCCAACTCACTAATATGTTTCAAAGGGGTAGGTATACCACCAACCAGCTATTAATCACCATAAAAATCCCATGGATTTCCATGAATTCCCATGTTGGTTGAGAAGCTTGAGTCCATTCTGGGCAAATTGTTCAGCCGTTGCGTGGGAGTTTCCGTCCTAATTGGAGGCTCGAAAACATCATCAAACAATTGAAATATGGGTATGGGTCAAAACTTGACAATCCAGCAAACACAACAGAATCTTTGCATTTTTAGGATTTACTCTATCTACATATATATATATAGATATATATATATATATATATAGTATATACACATCATACTGTACATTCTAAATCTAGTTTCGAGCACACAAAACGCTTGTGACTCCACGTCCCATGTCTGTGCCTCGTTTCCGCTTCTGCGCTTCGCTCAGGATATGGTCTCAATCGACCAATCGGATCCTGAAAAGATCGAGGAAGGCATCTACGGCATTGGAGGATTTCTTTCTGTTTCGAGTCGCAGAATGGGGGAATGGATGGGTTGGATTTCCTAGGATTTCCAGGATTGTTGTGATGTTGGAATTCAAACAAAACTATAGAAATCAACAGGAGATGTGTCAAATTTGGTTGGACATTTCTTCCATGTTCACCAAATGGTTCAGCATTGGCTGCGAAGACTCGGGGAACGAAAGATCTTCATCCCGGTCCAGGGAGATGATGGAAATTGATGTGCCAAAAAAAACATCCAGGATTTTTTTTTGTGGCACTTGCGGATGTATTAGAAATATTGCAGATATATTTATCATGTTATAGAAATATATATATATATATATATATATTATATTATATTAATATTATATTATATTATATTATATTATATTATATTGTATTATATTGTATTATATTGTATTATATTATATTATATTATACTATATTATATATATATATATTATATATATATTGTGGGATGACCTACTGTATCACTTAGGACTCAGGTGTTAGTTTTATAGTTTGATCATCGGAAGATGGCCAGCCTTCCAAAGGTACCATTGGAGAAGGGACCACTAGCCCCTCCAGGTTTTCACAACAGGAACTTCTGGGAGGATCATCCCACTTCGGAATTGATTTCTTAAGTAATCTTATGACCCAAATACAGATGGTTCATGATGGTTTAAATTCAGGTTTAAATTCACATTCAAATTCCCTGATTGGTGATTTACAAATCTGGCATTGACGAGTTACCCTCTGGTAAACGTTTACACAACTGATGGGAAAATCACCATGCATTTTAAATGGGGAAAATCCACTATTTCGACTGGGCCATGTTCAATAGCTTTTTGTTAAATCCACTATCCAAACCACCAACCAGAAATATGTTCAATAATTCAATAGCTATTTCTATGGCCATTTTCAATAGCTTTTTGTTAACGTTTACCGGGCCGGGTACTTTCTCCCTGCGACAAAATTCGCGCTTGACGTCGCAACGCTTGACGCTTGAGGTTTCCAGAGAGCTGCAGGTCTTATGGAGCCCGCCCTATCTATCCAGGTGCGATGAGGGATGAATTGGAAAATCCTACAGGAAATGGGTCTATCTTATAGGTACTACCAGTCTACCAGTCTATAGGTCTATCTTTTCCAATTATGGGTAAATTACCTATAGGGCCAATTATAGATGCTCCTTGGACCCAAATTTCTGGGTAATACCTATAGGACCTGTTAAACTACAGAAGTGATAGAATGAAGATTTTCTTATAAATCTGGGTAAATTTGATCACGACCAAACCCTGTTCTCCCGAACCCTGGAATCATGGTTAATAAGAGGAATCATCCCCAAATGACCGAACTATTCGGGTTAGTGAAATATTATAATTTACCCAGAAATTTATATCTTTTGTAAATCTATCCTTATCCATCAAACTACGAAATTTACTCATCCCTATAAAATAGTGGGAAAATACGGTTTCTATCTTGTTGATTCTTTTTAGGGCATACTATACTGCAACTCTATGTGAGATTGAACAATGCAGGGGATTGTTAATCCACTGAAAGCCCCCAATGTAAATTGACAATCTCCTGAGATTAACAAATAGCTCGGACCTGGGATTAATCCAATTTTACTCCACTGCAAAGTGAAGCCAAAATGAATCTCCCAGCTGGAAATACGACCAGCCATTTGTGCCTAGTGATCTGCCGTTCACCACTTTAGTGGACCAGACAATCCTCTGTTATGTGCTAAGAGTGATTCACGGCTCAAAATTGAAATACCGTGCGTTTTCAAGTGGAGTTATGATGAATTATGAACCGAAACTTCTCAAAGCTTTTATTTTCAAGCCGAATCGTAATTCACCAAAAGTCATCAGAATTAGTCAAACATCACCAGAATTCACCAAAAAGTCATCAATTTGCCAACCCCATGGCCGCAACTCGAGGCTTTGGTGCGTCTTTGATGCTTGGCTGCATAGAGCACAGGTAGGGCGCTGAAGACGCTGGCCTCTCCTTTCTAGGAATGGTGTGATATGAATCATTGGGGTAATCAGATGAATATGAATAGATTCAACTGATTAAACTTCAGATATAAAGGAAAACGATGGAAGGAGTAATGATAAACTTTATATATACTTTACATATATATACATATAATATTATACATATATATATATTGTATGTACTATGCTAAATCTGCTAAATGTCATGATATCCACGTGCAGCCGTGCCTACCAACTCCGTACCATCCCCCATATCTCTTAACGACACAACCGAGGAGTTGGCGGCATATCGCAAGGCGAATCCTTCAGGGAAGATCACCTTGACGCCTCTCTACGTCGAGCAGATCCTGACCATGATGATCATCGGCCTGCACCCTCGGCCTAAGGTGATTTAAAAAAGGCGTCAAAACCCAACAAAAAAGACGGAGATGGAAAAAGATGTAAAGTGACTAGTGATTTTTGTTGGGGATTGCTATGGAAAATGGCCGAAAATGATGAAAATGATGATATACCGATGAAAAACAGTGATGTTCATGAAAAACAGTGATGTTCCATAGCTACCTGAAATAACGAGAGGATCATAATATATCATAATGTGTGAAAACATATGAGCATTGATGAATCTGGGTCCAGAAAGTTAATGACTCTTAATGTTTGGTCATTTCGAAGCTTGGATAAATTTGGGAATTTCACCAGCAAAATGAGAAAAACAGAGATGTTTCCAAGTTTTCCAAGTAACAATCGTGATCATTCTCCGAAAGAAGAGATGCTGTGGCAGGCCGTGAAAGTTCTTCGCATCCATGGCTGATGAACTCTGTGCTGATTCCAAGAGATCTCCGTCCGATACTGTCCCTATGATATACCTAGTGTTGGCCATGATGTTCCCACATATATATATACATATATATATATATATATTCATAATTATATATATATATATGTATACATATATATATATATATACATAATTATATATATACCTATAATATACCTATGATATACCTATGATATACCTATGAATATACCTATGAATATACCTATGAATACATGGAAACGAAGAAAATCCCATAATGTTCCCTGGTTTGATCTCCATGATGGAGCTATCCCCGTCTTGGTCGCGATGGTTTTTTGTTATACATAACCATGGATCAGCCCTATTTTTGCTGATAAAAAAAATGTTGTGATCTGTAAACATAGTGGTTCTCCATGGTGGTCAAATTAAGTGTAGCAAAACTATGTAACTGGTTGGTGGTTTCAAACATTTTTTATTGTCCATAATATATGGGATAATCCTTCCCATTGACTTTCATATTTTTCAAGATGGTTAAAACCACCAACCAGGTAATACTATATGGAAAATTACTTTACTTCGTGTGATCCCCACCGTGACATTTTTACATTTTCTTACTGGCAAATCTTCTGGCATTCTATCTGACATATCTTCTGGCATTCTATCTGGCAAATCTTCTGGCATTCTA
>Ga0126342_10004470_pt1 | contig 23913 bp, 19 predicted proteins | sample Cyp1metagenome_FD_92528 | JGI IMG/M metagenome (GOLD analysis project Ga0126342, IMG submission 92528) | Coral microbial communities from Lord Howe Island, Old Settlement Bay, Australia - Cyphastrea 1 metagenome | ecosystem: Host-associated > Invertebrates > Cnidaria > Coral ...
ACAACCACCTTTCAATCCATCAGTGGGTTCGCTCTGCCATTTTTGCGCCACAGCAACACTCTTCTCCTATAGGTTTCCTATTTTTGAAACTTCCGCCACCGCCTTGTGCGGTACTACTGGTATAGAAGGAATCCTTCCTGACCGTACACCATAGGTCGGCTTTTTTTTGAGCGCTCAGCATAGCATGGCACAATGCCCTTAAATTGGATCAATACTCGGAAGTAGCAAGAAAACTGCACTTGATGTTTATGGCAAAGACCAAAGTGGATCAATACCTATTATATAATACCATTTTTAGTGGGATGAACATCCATTTACCAGCTATTTTGATGTTCACCAGGGGTACAAGGTTTTGACACACTGCCAAGTGACAAAAACAAAAAAAACATGAATCTGTTATTCCAGGATTTCTGGTTTTAACAAACCATAACTTACCTCCGACATCATCCTACCGACAAAGCTGCAGAACTCGGGGCATTCTTTTGGGCCCAGGTTTGGTGATCCGGGACATCACACAAGACACTCAGCCGCGTATGTTTTCCAACGAATCAGAAAAACTCTGGTTCCACCGAGTTCCAAAAAGCACAATGTGGGGCCCCCCAGTGATGTTTGTTGGTTTATATCGCCCATAACTATAGTTATTTTTAAGTACCATAAACCATAGTGACATTGGAGTTATGTGCACCAACTTAGCTATCGAACGGGGGGCCCCACATTGCAGTAAAACCAATTCAGACTCCATGAGATTCTGAGATTTATACTAGGTCAATCTTAGATGGATGCAAACTAATCCTAACTAGCCTTTTGGTATCCATGGGAATATCTACGTTCACCAGCAAAGAATTTATTTTTGTGCAGGGTATCTAAGATTGGCAATGCAAAACTGGGCGATTTGTAGGGCAAATGTTGGTAAATATTGCATACATAGAGCATATGGGATAGTGTAAAGTAATTAGTATCGTGCTTTGATTGCCCTCTGGTAGTCAAACATGGCAATAGAAAGTCCATCCATAATTGTTCTTCCCCTCAAACCCTACATTTTTTGGTGATTTCCCATTGTCAAATTTGATCTGGTCGGATTTTCATAGGGAGTCAAATACTCAATGGCCATGCAACAGGAACCGATTGATTGGAGGTACCGATTCCATATATTTTTAAGGCCTATATTTCAAGCCTATTTATTTTTTAGGGAATATCCCACAATTCATATGGCCAAACATATGGTACGTTTACGTAGCTCCATCTGTTCGGATCCTGGAGATCTCCCATTGAAATAGCCATGGGATTGATGACCATAAACCTCGTACATATCCTCCATCGATTTTTGCTACATATATATATATATACCCATGGGATCCATGTATGGTATATATGCTAACATTGGGGGTATATTGATGGTAAATGTTACCATATATAGCATACATGGATCCTATGGGATGTATGTGGATGGTTTATAAAGTTGGTTTATAAACCCCCATAACTATATAACTAGTTCGTTATTTGCGTACCATAAACCATAGTGACATTGGAGTTATGTGCACCAACTTGGCTATCGAACGGGGGCCCCACATTGTACGAAATATCCATGAAATTCTGGCAGCCCCAATTCCATAGATTCCCATGATTTCCCCATGTTGATAGCAGAAAAATGGCTACGAAAAAACATGTTTCACCTATACCGCATTGTCAGACAAAGCCACACGTTAAAAAATTGGTTCTATACCCCATTATATCCTTCTATATCCTTCTTAAATATCCATGAAGTCAGCCTTTTGTTGGCTCCCAATTTTGAATGTATAAAATTATATGGGGGTTTCCATCAATGGGGGATCCCCGAAATGGAGGGTTTATAATGGACAATCCATCTATAAATGGATGATGACCGGGGGTATACCCCATGACTTAGGAAACCATATAGATCCACAGTTTCAGCCTCATATAGCCTCATCTTCTCACCCTAAAAAAACATATTAAAACCATTTAAAACCGATAAAAATACACCTTTCGCCACGCACCGACTGTAGGATATGTGTACCGCCGCCTCGCGCTGGAACGCGGCGCACGTAGGGCGCGGAGCGCGCGGAGTGGCGGAGCGCCAGATTCGTGCTGGCCAGGTGATCCTGGAGGTGAATGGGCAGACAGACACCTGGCGCGAAACGCTCAGCGTTTCATAGACATTGCATGATATAGGATAATCTTAGATGGGTACTATATAGGATTGACCAAAAAGTACCCATCTTATAGTACACATTGCATATATCATGCATTTCCATGATAAAGTATCCATTTATTTTCTTAGGTGGGTACTTTAATCCTAACTAGTCTTTTGGTATCAATGGATTAATTATTAGATATTACATAGGACATTAAATATTATCAATGTCTTTTGGTACTAGAATGGTACATTGATAACCCATAGATAATTATCCCATAGAATATGTTACAATATAATATATCAAATATATACATAGAAAACCTGGAATGTTTCATAGACATTGAATTAATAGTACATGTTACATAGATAAATAGAACCTGGATGGAAGTGTTTTAGAACCTGTCTAATTTTCTGATGAACACCTTAGAAAATTGGTATAGAACCTGGTTTATAGAAAATTCGGAATCACCTGATACTTCAAATATTAATGTGGGTAACACAATGCCATAAACCACCCATGACTGGGAATGGTTTATACCACCTAAGAATGATTTATTGTTGTGCTTCGCACATGTGATATAGACATATATATAGACATATATATTATATATATAATTATTGGGTTATAATGGGATATATTTGGTTGGTTTATATTCCCATCCATAGTGAGCATCTAATAGGATGTTTGATTTCCATACGGCTAGATGTTTGTAAAACCATTGAGTTTCAGCATGTTCCACCCCGAAAATAAGCAGGTCAACTTATTATCTTGGTTTCTCTGAGAAAAAACATATCCCATGCTTCAATGGTTCGTGATTTCCTATTTCCACAACTTGGGCTATCCAGTGGCATGCAGCATTTTCCGAAACCCAGCAGGCTCAACAGAGACATTCCCAGTTGACGTCGCAGGTCATTCAGGCATCATGATCTTGTCTGCAGTCAGCTTAGTTTTATTCTACCATAATCCCATCACCTTAATATTAAACACCCCATTTCTATGGTCCCAATGGAATCGATGGAATGTGGAAATTCCCAACAAAAAAACATGGTTTTGTTTAGGGGGTGTTTAATATGAATGGGGGAAGGGATTCTTCCCATTGAAGCAGCATAGGTTATTTGAATTCATTTGATTTCTGGTTGGTGCTTTGGAACATGTTTTATTTTCCATTTCATATATGGCATGTCATCCTTTCCAACTGACGAAGTCATATTTTTCAGAGGGGTAGGGCTCAACCACCAACCAGAATAGCTAATTAACCATCATTAACCATATAATTAACCATTAATATTAACCATTATTGACAGTATATTACCAACCAATGGTAGGTATACCACCAAACAGGTTTTTTTTTTCGTTTCACCGTATAGAAATTCCCAACATTCACCTCTACGATGAGCCCATGGGCTCATCGGCTCATCTTCCGGGTCCCTTCCGCGTCCGCCTTTTGTTTGCCGGTGGGGCCCCACAGTTCCAGGGCCAAGTGGAAGTTCAGGGCCCCATATCCCAAGTTACTCCAAGTGATCGGGATTGAAAAGTTACAGTTCTGGAAAACATTTACAAAAAACGATGGAAAATCACCAAGCTATGGGTAAATCAACTATTTCGACTGGGCCATTTTCAATAGCAAACTGTGAATGTTTACCATTTCGGGTAAATCCCATGGCTGCCATAGAAGTTAGGTCTCTGGCCCCCAACCCCCGATCTTTCGCGTTCAGGAAACCCCTGAGATGTTGAGAGAAGTCAGTGATGCCAACACCTTAGAGATGCTGATCTCAGCCCCTTGGTTCCCTTGGATCACTTGGATCCCTTGGCAGCGGTCGAATCAGGACATGTGCAATGGAGTTTTCCCATTAATAGCATGGTGATTTTCAGGGTCAAACTGTTACCCTCCAGTAAACTAACATAGCTATTGAAAATGGCCCATGTATAGTGAGTTTTCCCATTAATAGCATAGTGATTTTCCATAGTTTTCTGTATGTTTACCAGAGGGTAATTTACCAGTGGCTACGCCTAAGTGTATAGCATTCTTGATGGAGTTTTGGCAACGAAAGAAATGGAATGCTTACCCTCTGGTTATGACTAACATAGCCATGGAAGTCATGGTCCATAGAAATAGATGGTTTACCGTTCTTAAACATGGTGATTTTCCATGGCGAACTGTTGAATAACCAGAGGGTATCAAAAAAAATGTGCATAGTATATCCAAGGTCAATCTTAGAATCTTAGATGGATACTTCAATCCTAACTAGTCTTTTGGTATTAATGGGAATATCTACGTTCACCAGCAAAGAATTTAATTTGTTGCAGGGTATCTAAAATTGGCAATGAGTTTATCATGGAGATTAAATGGGAATATGCAAAGATGATGTTCTGAATATGGACGGAGTTTTTTCAGAATGGGATATCAATGGAGTATGAATGGAATATGGCTGGAGTATTAATGCAATGTTGATTGTTAGTGTTACCCCCTACCCCCAGTCATATTTTTAAACCATGGGTTTTCATGGACATTTAAAAGGAAAACATATCATGGGACAGTTCATGGAAAACACTCCCAAAATATATCTAGCACACCCATTCGAAAAGGTCCCAAACATCTGGTCTCAACCCATATCCAACCTGGTTGGTGGTTTGGAACATTTTTTAATTTTTCCATTCAGTTGGGAATGTCATCATCCCAACTGACGAACTCATATTTTTCAGATGGGTAAGTATACCACCAACCAGGTGGTGTTTAATATGAACGGGTGACGGAATTATATCTCCAAAGTGGTTTTGTTTTTTTTAGGTTGTGAAGTCCAGTAATTTGTACACAGTGGAGATCCTTTTTTTGGGGATAGAAAGTAGGAGTAGAAAGAAACATAGAGAAAAACAACTTATTAGCATTTTCTTAAGGATGTCGTCTCCCCAAATGTTGAGTTTGGTAAGCAACATTCAAATCCAACTTGAATCCGAATTTTGAGGCCACATGGTTCTTTGGTTGGCTAGCGGATTCAATAATTATCCACAATTTTGTGGTTAAAGAGTTTGGTTTACATTCATATCCACAATTTATTTTGAGGCCAAAAGAGTTTCTCCGATTTGGTTCTTTGGTTGGCTAGCGGCTACCGCTGGAAGTTGGAGTGGCTGGGTGTTGGCTGCGATGCAACTTCAGTTGGAAAACCTGGAGCAACGCGAAAAAATCATGGAACCCTGGGTCCTTGGTCCATGACCCTGAGATCTACGCAACAAAAATATACAATTTGTATCAATTTGTCAAGAATTGTGAAGCTCCAAAATTGCGAATTCTGGTCACTTAGTTACGTTTTTGATTACAATGGTTGATGATTAACCCAGCAGTTTCTTGAGGAGGTTGGAGCCGCAGCTCCTAAGGATCAGTTGACGCCCTTGCAGAAGGAGATTTTCAGGGTTTCGAGGAAAAAGAGCAGAATGATGGCCAAGATGGATGCTTGGTGGGAAGAATGGCTGAGAAAAAAGGTACCCAAAATGGATGGAAATGATAATAATAATAATGATGATGATGATGATGAGGATGATGATGATGATGAGGATGACGATGACGACGACGACGACGATGGCGACGGCGACAATGACGATGACGATGACTATGTTGATGACGATGATAATGACAAGGATGATGACGAGGATGATGGGAAGGATGATGAGGATGATGAGGATGATGAGGATGACGGTGGAGAATGCGATGGTGGTGATGATGATGATGATGATGGTTGTGATGATGATGTTGATGTTGTTGTTGATGACAAGGATGATGATGATGATGATGAGGATGATGATGAGGATGATGATGATGATGATATTACGGATTAGTATCGCTATTGTTGTTGTTATTGTTGCGGTTTGTACTTGTTTTTTATTGTGATGCCATCCTTTTGGCTACTGTGATGCTGGGAAGTTTGGCCTTAGATCGCAACGTCTGTTCCGCACATACAGTGTAGATATCTGAAATGGTCTCCGATTTGTCAGCAAAGGATGGAATTGATGCTTTTCGGGTCCACAAGAACATCCACCAATAACTACCGAAATGGTTGCGTATCACAAGGAACCCCAAAATTCACCAAATTAGTTTGCGTTTGTCCCTTGACAGTACGAAATATGTGTGGACCCAAAAATAGATGGTACAACTCAAACTGATCAGTTTTGTGGCTCAATTTTGGTGACCCCAATAAGCAGGCCCCTGAACGAAATGAGAAGGTGATCGGTCTGATATCACCAACTTATTTCGTGCAGGCAGTTTTGTTGTAGCACGAACCCAGTGATGAGGGGATCTTCCTTGAGAAAGGGAACCCTACACTCGGATTGTTGTTTGCCCTGCTGGGATCTGCTGGGATAAAAGTATTCAAAATAATAATAAAGTAGCAATATCAGGAAAGGAGAAAACTACCCAGCAGGATTATCCCGGAACGTTTCAATCTTGACGTAAAAAGCCACACCTTGGGTTCTTGGTGACCAAGGAGAACATCCTCCAAGATGTGCCACGCTCCGTCAGGGAAGATCTGGTGGGCCACTGCGGTGGGTGGTTCAAGTATGTTTGGTTTTTGACCATAGTTGGGATATTTGGCTTAAGATGATTACTGGTTGGTGGTTTCAAACATGATTTTCATTTTCCATAATATATGGGATAATCCTTCCCGTTGGGAATAATCATCCCAACTGACTAATATTTTTCAGAGGGGTAGGTATACCACCAACCAGAGATTTTGGGGGATGGGTGAACCACCAACCAGTTTGAAGCTTCAATGGTCGTTTTCCAGGGCTATCGGATAGAAGTCCTGCCCAAAAAATGGGGTCGAACTTCACTGCTGGAGGGTGAAGCCTGCTCCATTTGCTTTGACGACATGGAGACTTGGCAAGAAAGATAGAGGCTTTTGGGAGAGAAGACAACATAGAACCCCTGGAAAATGGCTTTGGAAACGGATTTTCCTGTCACGAATTTGACTTTGAATATGTTTTGTTCCTGTTGAAAATAGTTGTTGGCACATAATCGTCCTGTTGAATACTGTTATTTTTGGACTGTGATCTTGAATTTTGAGGTGTACCATCTGGTTATTTAACATAGCCATGGAAAATCACAATTTTTAATAGGTAAACCATCTATAAATGGGCCATTTTTCCATGGCTATGTTAAATAACCAGAGGGTAATGCTCGTGTCGACTGTGGATGTTTCAACATGTCATCACACCTGGGAGTTCCGCTTCAGCTGGCTGTAGACTACACTAGATGCACCAATACATTCGTAGGAAGTTATATAATGTTATAAACCCATGATAAGGATTCCTATTATGGGATGGATGACCATACCGCATAGATTATCTTTTGATCATAGCACATATGACCATTTGCCAAAATTAATTGACAAAAGTTTTGTACTAGTTGTTGATCATTAGTGTGGAAGTAGTGTTTTTTCCTCTTCGTTGTGAGGCGGCAAGCAACTAAATTCACCAATTCTGCAAGGCAGCGCTAGGTTTGCGGCAAACCGTCATATACTGATAGCCAATGATAGCCATAGCTGATCCCATTTTGCAAGCCACACTTGAATATGTTTTATGTTTTTCCCCATATTTGTATCATGCTGTCGTTGCTTCTTTTGTCTTTTTCTTTGGTCAAGTTCCCCCTGGATTTTTTTTCACGTGTACAAGGATGAGAAGTCCACTGCCGTTCAGTCTCGCGGCAAGAATAAAGATTAGGACGTGCACCACAGATGGGAATGATGGTAAGAGGGTATAACTATCCCCAAGCGGTTAAGCGTCTCAAGTTAGTGACATAGTGCTTAATTTATCTCAATGTATCCAGATCTACTGTAAGATATTTTAAGCACTACAGATTGATCTTTTCAGCTCCAGAAATGGCAAAAGGAACTGTGGCTCGGCATCTTGTGCCCAGTCTTGGGGGATGGTGTCTGACAAAAGGGGAGGAGCTTCGTCGACGAGTTGAAATGTTTTTTGGTAGTTCTTAATGCATTCTTGCAATGATGGCTTGAAATCAACAATCACCTAGAGAGGGAAAGAACATTGATCATCCGGGTTGAAGAATGGAATTGAGACTGATTTAAGATTTGCCAACAGATTTATTGGATTTAAGCTTGTATTTGAGAATTGACATCATTGTTATGACTGGAATTGTTGGAACATACAAGATACAGCAAGAATTCAGGTGGAGCCAGCACTTTGTGATCTAGTTGTTTCTTTGAAGCCTATTCCATAGAAGGAGTCCCGATCTTGACCCCATAGCTGTAAATCCCACCACAACCAAACGATATCATCAAGTTGTATCCAGTTGTCCTATCGATTTCTATAGCTATTCGATACCCCCACCATTGCTGCACCCTTGGCAGTTGAGGTTGGAAATGGATATAGCCTATAGCCATGGTTAAAACCCCTTCATGAGTTGGGAATAGTTTGGATATAATTATAACCCTGATAACTATGGTTTATATAATGTTCTATATCCACTTGTAGCTGGAAATGCACTGTCAGGTACTAAGAGTAAACCTGCTTTTGGTGAGTTCCCAAAGACGGTTTCTGTATGTCCATTTTCACGTCCAGCTTTTGGTGATAAACCTGAGGGGTGTGCTTTATTTGAAGCAAGGATGGAACTAGAAAATCACCTTGTTCAACTGGAAAGTTATATTCCTGTGGAGGGAGATTAAAGGTACAGTTTCCATGGAGCAAAGTCAGGGAAAGAACACAGACCGCTTTCACCTGCCGACGCCGAGCGCTGAGGCTTCCCTGTGGTCACTGCTTTCACAAGACACTTGACCCAAACCTAGGTCAATCTTAGATGGATTAATCCTAACTAGTCTTTGGTATTAATGGGAATATCTACTAACCAGCAAAGAACTTATTTTTTTGCAGGGTATCCAAGATTGGCAATGAGACATCGGAGGTGGTTTTACGGGGAGTTTTGAATTTTGGATCCAAATCCATAAGGCCAATGTGCACCACAAGTGACTGGTCCAAAAACCAACCATGGAGCTTTCCACTGGGGATACTCTCTTTTTATGGATGGTTGATGGAAAAACCCGATCTAAAATGGATGACGACTGGGGGTACCCCCAGTTTAGGAATTCCTCCATTTATATACCCTCTGGTTATTTGTTACATAGCCATGGAACATGGCCCATTTATAGATGGTTTACCTATTAAAAATGGTGATTTTCCATGGCTATGTTAAGTAACGACTATGGCTATGTTAAATAACCAGATGGTAGTCGTTACTGCTGGCTACACGCCTAAGTCCCGGGAAAGAACTGAGGTGGTCACATCTGTGCAGGGTGTCACAGATTGGCCATGTAGAATGATGAATGTAATCCTATTGCCCCTTATATGAAGCATCCCCCACAAACCATGGTTTTTGCAGGAGGGGATGTAGAATGATTTAGACATATTTGGGACCATTGAATATATCAGGATATCTTAGGGGGATGTGATTACAGGACCTGCAGATGTCAAATATTAAAAATATTTTAGCAATTTGATTACTTTGAAAAAATGTAACTGGCTTTATTTTTCATTTTAAAAAATGCGACTTTTACTACACAATTCTTTATAACATGTATATTGATAACTAAATATAGTCCCTCTTTCAAGTCGATCATTACTAGAGATGCTGGAAAGTCGACGAGCCTTCCCATTAAGATCCACAGGTGATTGCCAATCTTTACTGTGGACTGTGGGATGAACCATGGGATGAATGCAGTGTACCTCCAGGCAGCATATCAAAAAAAAAACCTCCGGTAAACGTTTACATGTTGCGAACTGGAAAATCACCATGCTATTAATCTGGGTAAATTATAACGACCTCACTATGACCTCACTGATATCATGGTTAGTAAGGGGAATCATCCCAAAATGGCCTTATTTCAGGATAGTGAAATATTATAATTTACCCAGATGAATGGGTAAATCAACTAGTTCGACTGGGCCATTTTCAATAGCAAAGTGTAAGAAATTACCAGAGGGTATCCAAGAATCAGTTGGAGTTTTTCTGGATTTCTCTATTCGCTTTCTTACCTCCATTTGCAGCATCCCTTTGTGTTTTTCGTCAGGAAATGTGTGACCAAATGGTTGACTTCGGGCGAGCCTCGACAACGATGCCCCCTTTGCAACCAGAAGTTGGAAATCAGCCCTTGATCGAAAGCACCGAGCAGCCACTCTTCCATTTATCCACATACATGAGCAGCGGCCATAAAAAAAGTCCGTTGAGCTTTTCGTTTGCCTGATTCGGAGTGAAATGCAGAAACCGTTTTTTTTTGGGGAAAGCTCCATATCACTATGAATTCCTGCTCATGTTTAAGTCATACTGTAGAAGTCTCTTGAAACAAGCATTGTTTTCGCGTGGGTACACGGGTTTTGGCCGCTGCTCCAATCGGCAGTCAGCCGGAGTAGATAGGATTTTTGGTTGGAACCATCTTCATGGAGCTTGAAGCAAAGAGTGCATGACCATTTGCCATGCAAGTCCATTTCTCCGAACCCGAGTGCGCTAATTTTGCTTCATTGCTTCATGTATCTTCCTCTGAAGCAAGAAGTTTGGAATCACCAAACCTCTCCTGATTGGTGGTTTGGAACATTTGTTATTTCCATAATATATGGGATAATCCTTCCCATTGACTAATATTTTTCAGAGGGCAGTCTCAGTTCCTAGAATTTGCTTAGAATGCCAGATCCGAGCCAATCCAATTTTCGCCGCTTGAGCTGGCGCCGCAAAAGTTGTGCTACCATCTCCAAATGATTCCTGAAGTCATCGATCAATGATTGGCATACCCCACTATAGCTCCAAATTCCAGCAGTTTATCATAGTTTATCCATACCTCCATACCTCCAAATTCCAAAATTGCGAAAATAACTGTTTGGTACAATGTGGGCCCCCTCAGTTATGTTTGATGGTTTATAAATCCCATGAATACTGTAGTTATTTGCGTATCATAAACCATAGTGAAATTGGAGTTATTTGCACGCACCAACTGAGCGAGCTATCGAAAACGGGGGCCCACATTGTATTATCGATGGGCTATGAAAATTTGGGGCATCCCCATTTATGGGATCCTAGGCCACATGTATTGTGAGAGCTCACAGTCTCCGATGCTGAGTCCTCACTTGAGATCAGTTGGGTATCAAATATGGGGCACGAATGGACCCAGAAATTGTACAACGTGAGGCCCCCCAGTTATAAGTTGGTTTATAAACCCCCAGTAACTATAGTTATAAGTACCATAAACATAGTTATTGGAGTTATTTGCACCAACTTAGCTATTTTGGGGGCCTCACATTGTAGTTATTTTACTCTTCAATCATTTCAAAGTGGGGGTCAAGAAATCTGAGCCATGCACAAGAAAAGCACACATGAAATGTGGCTAGAACCCCAAGATCAAGTTGTTGCCATTTGTGGCTAGTTTTTTGAGCCCCATTGAAATCTTGGCCTTAAACCTCGCAAGAAGGTCATTCCAACCCTGAGTAGACCCTCTCGTGAGTACATATGTTCTTGCTTGATGGTTGAAGGGGGGTCAAAAACACAGCTGCCGTTCTTTTCTATCGTTTTGGAACTTAAGATGCGTGATGATATTATCATGATTTGGGTTTTGCACCAGCGCCAAGTTCACATTGGGCCATCAAAGACACCAAACGCTTCCCAAACTGGTGGAGGTCAAATGGTCAAAAATCTCGATCGACAGCCCTTGTTGGTCATTGTTACTCGGGTATTTATTTGATAACCATCTGAGCTATCCAAAATAGCATTGTTGATTGGTTATGAAGTATGGGGTTATACTATATACCTATATTGATGGGGATTATGATAACCCATAGTAGGGAAGCCTGTTCACCAATCAGTATTTCATGAGATGCGAAAATGGGGTACTTTTAAATGGCTCACCTGATCCAACAATGACTTCAAGGAACATGAAGCTGGCTTATTTGGCTTGGGGAATTCAGTGAGATGAGTGACAGGTCTGACAGGTTGCTATAGCGTGCTGCCAATGGCTATGGTGACACGGATCTTGCTCCCTCCTCCTGCCACCTCGCACTATTGGGAGCTTCCTGACTTGGGGCTTGCCGTATGCGAAGACTGCACGAGATAAAGTGCAAGAATACATGTTGGAAGTATAAATGGGTCGAATCCTTTTTCGTAAAATAGTATAATAGAATGCCAGATACAATTGTCAGACAGAAACTCAGAATACCAGACAAAAAACCACTTGGTGGGGATCACTCGAAGTACCCGGTACTCCAACGCAGCACTTGTTCAAATCCCAAAATGTTTTGTTCATCAAATCTCATGAAAAATATGAGAAGCTCCTGGGATCCCTGCGGATTTTCCGTTTATTTTTGCTTCACATCCTGGATCCCTCGGATCAAAAAAATGGATTCCTCTTCCAGCTCTCCAACTTCCCCGATGGAGGTGAGAGCCGAGCCGGGGATGCCACCAACGCGCCGTGCCACGACGTGGACATGGTGCCGTGGTGCCATGAGTCCTGCTGTAGCCCTGCAGGTCTGGCTTGATTTGAACTTCTGGATAAAACTGTGAAAAATGAAGAAACATGTCTAGAAAATGAATTGTCTTGCTGGACATGAGGCAAGTTGATCTGATGAATCTTATGTTCTGTTGAGGTGTAAGTACTCAGGGTGTCACTGGAGAAGATGGGATTAGGACGATTCGTACTGTATGGTGGCTTTTGAGACACCAAAAGCATTGGGTGGAATGGGTTCTTCAGCAATGATTCGAGTCGACGTCTTCAGATAGTCGATGTGGTAATATAGTGAGGATACAAAGAATATTACCACGATGTCACAAAAAGGTACATGTATATATATACATATACATAGTTATATTTTTTAGATACATAATGTATATATATATACATTATATAAACATATTATATACATACGTATACACAAAAAACAATACAGCAAAATCTGGAACTTGTAGGGTAGTGAATTGGCAAGCCAGTTACTGGGGTTCTGACATGTTCTGGCCCATGCCCAACTGAACCATTTAAGGGTATGGGTGAAACATTGGGTACCCCAACAATTGGATGGTTAATACTCACAATAGACATGTCAATCTATGGTTTCTTTCGGTCTTGAATTTTGACCCATATCCATTTATGAAATCAGATCTATTTTGGAGAGTTTGGGCTACTATACCCAGTTTTGACCTCAATCTACGTACTTTTGGGTTTGAGCAACTGAGATTTGTTCAATGTGAAGACCAACTGTTGGCTGCGACACCATGTCGCTTGAGGCTTCTAAGAGCACACCTGAAAGATCCTGCCACATACTCTCTGGTAATTTAACATAGCTATGGACATGTGCCAATTTATAGATGATTGAGAAGGACAAGTTTAAAACATAATGATATTCCATAACTATGTTATTTTACTGGATGATATTTCTCACAGATTTTGTGTCAAATGCATTCCAATTCCAAGTCCCTTTATGATGACAGGCATGGAGTGTCAAAAATGGTTGTGTGAAGATATCTGGGATGAGGCCAAGAGCAACCAAACCCAGGGAAAAAAAGGACTGGACAAACATTTGCTCTTAGGGCAAAATTGTGTTTCAACAACTCATCCGGCATTTATATGTTCTTTGTCTTTTTGGAGAGGAACATGTTTCAGGGTGCTTGACGAAAATTGCCGGGGTCCGAAAAGCCAGGGTTTGTTGCCTTTGATGGTACCCCCAATTCTAATGGATTACGATCATTTTATATAAGTTTCCCAAACTTAAAGCGGCCATAACTGGTGCTACTTTGGAGGGATTTTGAACTTATGTAACTTACGATGAACTTACGAGGAACTTAGGAAGTTAGGTTTTGGAGGCTATGTTAAGTTCATCGTAAGTTCATCGTAAGTTCATCGTAAGTTCATCGTATCTTTTTGTACCTTTATTTGAACGTTTTTTGTTTTCTATGTTATTCATTGGTATAAGGGTTTTTTTTTCGAAATCAAAATTAAAAAATCATGCTGGGTGGATATTTTGATTGTGCAGGAACGATCGGCTTAGCATTAATTTTTGCATTGGGCGCTGGCTCGGCTCGGGTGAACCGCGTTTAATTTTTGAGCCGTTATCGTAACAGCCAAATTCCAGTAGCATCTTTTCGAATTAGTCGATAGGGCTCTTGGCCTTTCAACCGTTCGATTGGCAGCAATGCTAAGTGTGTAGATGATTTTATCCACTTAGGAAAGATCATCATGGACTTGGTTTCTCGGTGTAGAGGAGCTACCAGAAGATATTTGTCGTGGCCGGAGGACACACCTCCTTGCACCTCCACATAGCAATCTTGCGACATGCGCAAGTAGGCACCATTCTGATACGATACGCAGCCAATCTCAAAACCAGAGGAAAAGGTTGCATTGGTTTGCAGCTTGAGCCGCTTCGCCATGCATGGGTGCTCACGTGGAACACCAATTGTCTGACCAAGGAGTCTCTCCGCTGGCTCGTAGCCAGACAACTCCATTTCTGTCAGATGTAGAAGTACGCTCTTGGCGTATCCTTCCAGCCTGGAAACTTTGGCGATGCTTTCTTTCTCCAACATGGCAATCGATGAGGCGATGCCGTTTCCTCATCTGTTCGGACAGATGCAAGGCATAATGCGCCTTCGGCCTCATGACAGATGCGCCATACGCTTTCTGAAAGGCCGAGAGATGTTTGCATTGCAGCCCCAAAAGATGTTCCCCTTGGGAAACACAAATTTTAGCGCGTTGCAAACACCGAACAACATCATACAATGCAGAGATTGACTGCACAGCGTCATCCATTGCATTATCTCCGTGCAGCACTTCGACAGAGAAAGCCCAAACTAAAGGAAGAGCTATCCTGCATGCGCTGGCATCTCCACGGTAATCCATGTCATATTTGAAGAGTTTTTCACTGCAAACGAGGTGTGGTTGTTGGTCACCTTGTGAAGCAGTCCATCCTATGGCTACCCATCGTTGCAGGATTTCCAGGGTGTAACCGCAATCTTTAAATTGTGTGTACCAGAGACCCAATTCTTGCGCTACCATTCCGCAGCTGTGGTATTCATGCATTGCGTCCAGATATAAGGAATCTATATAACCGAATCCAGTGCTGCAACACAGGTGAAGCTAGCGCTGACTTTTCCAGGTTGTCAGCGTTCCAGCCTAACATGGTCTCGGCATCCTTCTTCTCCTTTTTGGTTGCGCACATGGCGAAATGATTGCGTATATCCATCAGGCCTTCGTCCGTTTGGCGCACAAACTTGGACGGCGACATCTCTGAAATATCTGTATAGCCTGGTGGACATGCGCGTCCCAAGCTGAGAACATTCGAGCAGTGACAACACGGTTTCATGGCTGCAGAGCCCTTGGCCCCGATCACACTTCTCAATCCTTCATGGTCATTCAAGAGAAGGACGCGGTCGATGAAGACCAAGTGGCCACAAGATTCAATGCATATCGGCAAGCCACATTCGGTCTCCACGTAGATAGCTTCTAGCAAGTGACGCATGATTTCCGCGTAGGAAGTTTCGTGAGCTGACACATCGTCCGCTCTTTGCGCCAAAATGTATGTATCTTTGTATGTATGTATGTATGTATGTATGTATGTATGATTATGTATGTATGTATGTATGTATGTATGTATGTATGTAAGGTCTCGGCTTAGGGGGTGAGCAGTTCACCAAGGGTTTCCCCCCGCCGTGTTTCCTAAGTGGGTTTGGTCTCCACCCACGGGTGCCATTGGCTTTGCGCCGCTGGTCACCTTCTACGTGCGCTGCAGCTCTTCGCGTGGCGCGAGACCAATTTTCTCTTCTACACCATCATCTTGGACTTTTAGGCGGTGATCGGGCTTGCACCGTCTTCTACGTCCTGGTGGTTGGTGCATGGGGAGCTTGCGTTTCTTCCTCCTCGCCTTTGCCTCGGTGATCTTTGGGGACAAGGGCAACGGCAAGTGCTACGCAGCGGCGAGCGTTGAGGCCGCAAAGGGCCTCTGCCAGGAGAGCCTGGTATTTGCACAAGCAGGGGATCCTTCCACTTGCTTGGCCTGGGCTGCGCAAGGTTTTTCAAACCCTTGCCGTGCACCACTCCAAGGACCCCTCCTTCCTGTCGCGTATTTGGGGCGCCATGTCAGGCGGTGCGCAAACGGGATGGAAGTGCGGTACCTGCAAGAAGATGAGGTCGCCCAATGCGTGGTATTGCGATCTATGTGGACAGAGCTGGGAGGTGTGCCAAGTTCCAGCTGGCCACACCAAAGCACAGAGTTTCTCAGCCCATGGATCAGCACAGCATTGGCAAGACGCGCATCAACGTACAAAAAGTCCGCGGCCCAAAAGACAACGGTCTCACAAGAAGCAAGCTGTGCCCCAATGGAATCAGCAAGGACAGCCACATCTACGCCAAGATCAAGGAGGTGCACCATGGTCTGGGCCTGGCTCGTGGCCTGCTGCCAATCAATCAGAGGGCAAGGGGCTGGGCAAGGGCTTTCCGCCGTTCCAAATGAACATTGCTTCTCCGCCGCCGCCTCCCCCGCCTATGCTTATGGCCCCCCCAGTTCCCCATGGGGTGCCATGGATGCAACAACCTATGCCTATGATGCCAGTTCCCTACATGCCGCCCACGGTCGAGCCGCATGTTGCTGCTCAGTCATCAAATGCAGTGGAACCATCAAATACTGCGGAGGCTTTGCAGGCGGGAATGACTGCTCAACGAAAGCTTTCAAAAATCATGAAGGCGGTCAAGAAGGAGGACAACCTTTCTCCAGAATTTCAACAGTTGGTTCATACCGAGTTGAAGCACGAGGAGAAGGAAAGCACAGACACCCTCTTGGATACTGTCAAAGAATTGGGTCATGCCAAAGATGCGCTCCTAGAGGTAGAAAGTGCCCGCCTTCAATTGTGGTCTCAGTGGCGTGCATTTCTGCAGCAATCAGTCATCAAGTGGAGGGAATACACGACCCAATTCCAAACTTCCGAAGCAGCCTTTTTTTGCCAAGATGCAAGAGGCTACCAATACCTTGAGGCGTGCACAAAGAAAGGTCGATTGGGCCAAAAAGCGCACCGATACCATTGGAGTCGATGGTGTTGCCCAGGTGATATCAGACGACGACATGGACGAGCAGGAGCCCAAGGACGAAGAGGAATTGCCACGGGACGAAAATGCACAAAGAATCCAAGAAGGATTGAACCAAGTTGTCACAAGCCTGGTGGATCTCTCGCACAATGCGGAGAAGTTGGAACCCAAACCCAAAAGGCCACGCACCAAAGAGGAGGAAGATATTGCAGGGCCACGTGCCTCGCAACCGTCTATGCAGCCTTTTGCGAAGGCCGACGCGCCGTGACCACAGAGTACGACCGTCAGAGGCCTGGGCTTAGTGACAGCAGTCATGCTGTCTTCCTTCATTGGAGGCATTCAGTTCTACAAGAATCGACGTTTATGTCGCCCTGGGCAGCAATTGAGGTTGCTTTCGATCTCGCTGCAGAGCTTGGCACCTCAAGTCGGATAAGGGTAGACGAAATTACTTTCTCCAGTACTACGTCTTTCCGGAAGCAGGTTAGTTTCGATGCCAACGTCCTTGTCTTTCAGGGGAAAGAAAGTGGGAAGTTCCACCCCCACTGGACCTGCATCAACGACAGACCAGCTCGGCAAGTTCCACAAGCACCACGAGGAGAAGATTCTGGTCGCTCAGCTACCAGTCCACAGGGCCAAGGATCTTCGGCTGGAAGTACCCAGACCACGCATTTCCTTGATAGACGCCTACCAGATGAAGTTCCAGGATATGTTCACCACTTACAACACTTGTGGCGGGATGAGCTCATACGGCTACCTCCTGGACAACCTTATCGAGTGAGGTCCTGGTACATTCATCACACCCATCAGCAAGTCTGGAAAACTCCAAGGTATATTGATTTGCATGGAGATGGAACATTCTGGCATCGCGATCTTCTTGTGCAGTGGCGAGACCAGCTACACAATGATGAAGTCTTGAACATTGCAGTAGTGTTCCCAGCCCTACGTGCTCTTCAGCATACTCATCCAGTTCATGCTGACTTGATTTTAGTGCAGGGTGGCCTCAATTATTGTGGAGGTCTCACGACAGTGTTTCCACCAGGTGCACATGCAGACGCCAGCTATACTTGGGCGGCCTCATATCCTCGACATGTAGGAGGTGTTGGCATTTTGGCAGGAGTTGATGCGGAAAACTACCTGCAAGCCCATGTGTGCGATGTCTTCCATGGTGGTATTACTATCCCAACGACAAATGCGCCCTCGCACTGGATGTCCAATGGTCACTCTTTTGTTGCGGTCTTCCAGGGCATGCAAGGTCGGGTAGAGATCGAGGAACTCTTTCCCAACAGTCCGACCACATACCAAGCGGTACCTGTTCAAGCGCCACCAGCGACCACTGTGAGTTCTTCAGAGGAGGCTCATTTCATCGAGGAGGATGCAGAAGAAAGTCCCCCACTTGAAGAGTCCAGTTTTGATGAAGAAGACTTGCAGGGTGTTCAGGTCTACCAGATTGGCCGACCCATGCATCATTGCTTCCTCAGATGGCGTACGTATAACTTGGTCCTCTTTGACATGGTCCACTCCATTGGCCTACATCGTGACCTTGCTGTTGGTTATCATCGGATGCTTGCTCATTTGGTTGATCAGCACCCCTCGGAAGAAGTCGTCATTTTGCAAAGGGTTGGAGACATCCCATTGGCTTCCACAGCCAAATTAGTTTTGCTTGATCTCACTTATGCGACGCCTTCACTTGGGCCAGGAGACGTGATGCGAGATGTGCGACTACTGCCTCCGAGATTGACTCGAATGGGCTTGCTTCAAACACTTCGTTTGCAAGATGACTGCGTCTCTCCTCATGGTGATCATTGTCGTGTTTTCCTCAACAATGTGTTGTGGCCGTTCTCTGATACGGGAGCAAGAGACCTGCAGCACGGTAGCTATCTTCGTATCCAGCTCTCACAAGATCATGAGCGTGCCCAGGTTGCCCAGGCCAGCAAAAGACAGAAGACCTCTTGTGGCCTTTCGAATGAGCAATCTAGTTTGCGTCAACGTTCTGGCCCCAGCTCTGGTTCAGCCCATGGCCCGGGCGACACTGCTTCCTTCTTTCAGGTCCAGTCAGTGACTACTGCAGACATGACACAGTTTGATGCAAAGATGTTTCAGTATAGCGCTACGTCATCCAGCTTGGTTATGACACACCGGCCTGCCACGCAGAGAGGTCCTCCTAGAGTTCGGCCACAGCAAACCAACTCCAGGGAATGGCTGCCCAAACACGTATGGCTTTTCGAGAATGTGCACTACATATTGCCGCAGAACAACAGTCCATGTTGACGGTCGCCACATGGTTCCTTCACCATGATAGGTATCCCAGGAACTCGGAGTCCCGAGTATTGCACTTGGATGGCAATTACCTTTGGTGGTTTGATGATTGGTGTGACCTGTGGGCTGATACCATGGACCCTACGCAAGATGCACAAGTGTACCTGGTACAACCTGCTCCACCCACTGACCCTTTGGCTCACCCACAACACCATCTGTTGTTGGTCCAAGGGCAAGGTGATGGAATTCCAGTCTCCTCACGGCTCTGTTTGAGCATGAGACCAACCGGAGAGTGTGGAGTTTTGCCGCAATATTGCCAGCCTTTGCGACTGCTTTCGAGGTATTTGAGGTCCTGGGCATTCAACGATGGTGTGATCGGCGTCAATGTCTACTCCACATTGCCGGACTTGAGGTTCCTCGGAATGAGCTGACCCAACTGCAACATGGAGACGGAATTGTCGTCACCATCTTGCCTCAGCAACTACCGATTGAACCTGATGATACATCGCTTATGCAGACTGATCGTGGCGATACCATCTCTGCAGTTCAAGCTCAACGGTCCACTGCGGATGCACTTGACTTTGCTGATGCAACTTCACCAGTTCTTCCTGGCCTCACTGCCCTACCGACGCCTGTACACATGCGATGGCAGGATGCGGTGGCTGACTATTTCCACGACGAGGCTGTCATTGAATGTGAGGAGGAAGGGTCTGTCTTGTACATCTGGACATGGTACATTGATCATCAAGCATTTCGGCATTGCCCTGAGCCCAAGATTGTTCGCATCGGTTCTGCTCGACATGAATGGCTGGAGAAGATTTACGAACCTTGGCTCTCCCTTTTGAACCCTCGAGCTGTCACCAACGTGGCTGTTGTGCACCCCATTCCGCCACATGACGCTTTGAGGATTGAAACTCTTCACATCATGATTGAGCAAAACCCCTTGGAGCCAAGAGCAGCCGCTGTATTGTCAGCAATTTTTCATGAGGCTGCTGCAAATCGTCTTTTACAGGCAGCCTACTCTTTGCCACGGTGGTTGTGTACTGAGGATATCATCGACTTCCTTCAGCTCAACCCCATTTGCGAGATTCAACGATGCTCCGCTCGTGCTGGTCGCATCCCGTTTGAGCAGTTTGTCAGACATGACATCCCGTCTGCCTTGAGCATTGAGCTACACGTCAGGCCAGTCAGATGCCTTGGGGATGATGAAGCTGCAAGTTCTGCTGAGCCGTTCGTGCCTCGACCTCTACTGCCCACCACTGGCCGATCGCTCATGCAGGTTAGTCGGCGATGGCAGCGACACCGGCAATTCCAACAACATGATGAACCACCACCACCGCAAGAACATCTTTCAGATGAACATCATGATCGTTTCAGCATGCGCCTCACACCCCACTCCGCAGTTGCCTTTGATGGCACCAGTTTGGCCTACACCATGGACTGCTTTGGAAGAAGTCTGGACCTTCTACTTTGCGAACCAGATGCAGCACCCAGATACACAGATCACTGCGGAGGTCTGGTACTCAGATCACTTGCGTCGGCCCTGGTCCGATTCTGGACGCACTGTTGCACTTTACGCAATGGATTTCCCGACTACTGAATGTGTGGTCTGATTGGATTCTTCCTGGTATCCCGTATGACATCGTGGTGGTATGTCCAACGCTCCTTGGAGCCAATGATGGCATCCACTTTCATGTGATGATCCTGCAGCAGCCACAGCCGACTTCAAAATCGATTCTGCTCACAGTCATGGACCAGTACACAGACCCTTGGGCACCTGGATTGATCTCCATTGTGGTGCCTAATGCCATTGACCACTGGATGCTCTTGCACTGTGCAGTAGTTGAGTTTCAATGCCCACCTGCAGTTCCACATACTCGGTGCTACTCTTTCTGGGGCAATACGGATCTTACGGCTGGAAATTTGGTTCCTGTTCGGCATGGCATGTGTTTTACTGTTACAGTAGAATCTGCTGCAAATCCTGGCGACGCTGACCCTGTTGCACATGATGAGCAATTTGGTCCAGCTACTCCTGAAGTGACAAGTCTGCTTCAGCTGCGAGCCACTTATGGGCGAGTCCACCGTGTGACCGCGATGCTGAAGCAGCAGGCCACTGACCTCCAAAGCACCCTCGAGAAGGCTTATTCGCTTGCATTCTTGGTGGTTAGGAGATGCTCTTTACCTACGGGAGGTGCGAGGGCACCAGCACCACCCGTGGAACGAATTGGCAGATCGCATCGCCAAGTTTGCCTTGGACAAAGAGCCCTGTGATCCCCTGGCTGTACACTTGTGGCCGTTGCATGCCTTAGCTAGGATTCAAACGTGCCCTCGCCCTTTGTTGGCCGCCTTTCCTCCCTTGTGTGATGGACAGGTGATGCAATTTCCATCGTCGTTGAAGAGGATTGGATTGCCTTCGCATGCCCCGCCATCCAAGCATGAGTCTTTGCCTGCTTCCTGGACTTTGGATTGCCGTTTCATGACTGCAAACGTTCTGGTTTTAGACCCGCAAGTTTCTCAACGAGAACATGGACGACGAGTTGGCTTGCGTACGCAACGGCTTGACGCACAATGGCACGAATTGCGCATCAATATAGTTGGTCTTCAAGAAGCGAGAACACCCAAGGGCATTTTTCATTCTGAGCACTACCAAATTTGGTCTTCAGGAGGAGAAGGACCGGAAGCAGCTCGTTTGGGGTGCGAGCTTTGGTGTCACCGTACTTTGGCTCTAGCAACCACAAGGGAGCACAAGACATTGGCCTTAAGTGACTTCCGTGTGGTGGTGCAACATGCTGATGCCAGGCGGCTTTTTGTGCGCTTTGAGAGCAGTGCCCTAACCTTCACGGTGGTAGTATTTCATGTGCCTTGCCTCCAGAGTGCCCAGGTAGGAGATCATCGACCCATCACCAGAGTGCAGCAATGGTGGGAAGAAACTGGGCAAATTTGCGACAGAGTACTTCAAGACGACCTGGTATGGTACTTGGTCGATGCCAATGCCCCTTTGGCAACAGCTGAAACAATCAGTTTCGGCTTGATGCATGCTGAGCCCAGCAACAAGCAGGGAGCCCTTTTTGAAGAGTTCCTTTTGGAGCGCCAGTTGGTTGTCCCTTCCACCTTTGCACGGTACCACACTGGAAGTTCAGAAACCTGGACTCACCCAACAGGCAAACGTATGAGGAGAGACTACATCATGACCTCTCCTGCGGCTGCACCGTCCACCATTCGGACGTGGGTACAGGTTGACCATGACACGACATTTGACCACGAGGATCATCTTCCTCTTTGTCTTCATGTACAGGCTGCCTTTGAAGCTCACGCCGCTGCCCCCAAGCGCATCCGTTGGGACACAGATCGGCTACGTGATCCAAATGCCGTTGCGGCTTTTCAAGCGGCTCTCAGCACATTGCCATTGCCTACTTGGGACGTTAATGTAGACGAACACTGCCGCCTCTATGAGACCAACCTCCTGCAAATTGCTAGGCAGCACTTTGAGAGGAGAGACAAGAGTAGGACAAGACCTCAGCTCACTGCCAGCACTCTCCAGTGCATTGCCTTCAAACGTCACCTGCTTGACTGTGGCCGAGCTTGGGAATTGATGCAGGATCAGGATCCGGTCTTCCGCTCTGAACTCCGAGAGGTGGAAAAGGAAGTCAAAGCCAGAGTTCAGCAAGATCTTGGGATCCACTATGACCAGTTACTGGTGCGCCTACAACAAGCTGGAGATATGCACAACCTCAAGCTTGTCTTCCAGCTGCTGACTCGGTTTGGCTCCAGACGTATCAAAAATGGCAACAAGGCGAGACCGCTTCCAGCCCTGCGCAAGAAGGATGGCACATTGGCCACTACCTTCACTGAGCAGCAGATGATCTGGATGGAACAGTTCAGTGAAATTGAAGCTGGTGTCCCAATGCATTGGAGCGAACTACAACGATTAGATCGACCTGGGTTGGGGCCTCCCCGGGACATTCACTGCCAGGAGCTTTTCCCATCGCCTTGCTTTGCACCCGCGTTGGAACTTATGAACATACATTTAACTTATGGAAGTTGTAAGTTAACTTATTCCATGGCATTAAAAAAATATGTTGATAAGTAGGGTTGTAAGTTCATAAGTTCTTGATAGTGTTTTTTAAGAGGTTTTTTGATTTTATGGAAAATTGGTGATTGTTTGGATTTTTTGGTTGAGAATTTTGTTTTCAAGGCTGCCGCGTCTGTGTGTTGTTCTTCATGTATACCGTTTGTTTTTGTTATTTACGTTGGATAGAGGAGAATGAATTTGATGTGTAAGTTATATATCTGTGGTTTCGTTTAATTATTGATCGTCGCAAAGCCCTTTTTTTGCGTCACTGCAGCAACCAAAGTGAGTCTGGATCATCATTTCGATGATAGGCAGTCGGCTGCGCAAATTTGTTGAAGTCATTGTCGCTTCAACTAATGCAGTTGAATTGTCGGCTAACTTGGGC
>Ga0126342_10004471_pt1 | contig 23913 bp, 22 predicted proteins | sample Cyp1metagenome_FD_92528 | JGI IMG/M metagenome (GOLD analysis project Ga0126342, IMG submission 92528) | Coral microbial communities from Lord Howe Island, Old Settlement Bay, Australia - Cyphastrea 1 metagenome | ecosystem: Host-associated > Invertebrates > Cnidaria > Coral ...
ATATATATATATATATATATATATATATATACATATATATATATATACATATATATATATATATACATATATATATATACATATATATATATACATACATACATATATATATATATAATTAATATATATATATATGTCTATATAGAGGTATTCCAACAAAATTGGGCATGTGTTTTTGTTGACTCATAGCTATATCAATCACCAACCCAAAACAAAACTCTTTGGCCTCGGAGCTGCAAGGCACTGCAAATGAAGGGCAGGAAATTGGCCGCCTCGGCGGAGGCCCGGTACCGCGGTACCGCTTTTTCGGGGACGGATGGGGAAAACCTCCGAAGGAAGACCATGGGAAGATCTTTGACATAATTGGTGATATACTACTAATTTAATGGGAAATCCAAGTTATTCATCCTTTTTTTGGAGGTACAATATGTGAGATCTGTATATAAGTATATAGATGATCCAATGAGGCTTGATATTTGGTTACCGGAAGAAATATTTGGTTGATACAAAACCAACTCTCAGGTATCGACTGTCAAACATGGCGTTTCGAAGAGGTCAAAAATTTCGACCACCCAAGAATCCCTCAATGTTTAGAGGGCAATTGTCCAATTTTAAGTTGCCATTCTGGGATATTCTGGGATAAATCCCATCCATCCCATCCTTGGGCAATTCCTGGCGCTTGTTCCCTGTCGTTGATCAGAATCCTTTGCCCCTGATGAAATTTGTGAGTTTTTTGGCCCATAGGGTACCCTATTTTGAGCCATACCTCGCCGTGGTGACTCACAGGCAAACGTTGAATCTGTTTCAAGTTGCCTTGAGCCTGGTTAATGACTCTTGACATGTCGGCATCATCTGCAACACCTCCACCCAAAATGGATGGATTACTCCTCATCTATTTGGAGATAGGAGCACTCAAATGTGTGAAAAGCACCCGTAGTACCCTCTGGTAATTTAACATAGCTATTGAAAATGGCCCATTTATAGTTGATTTTCCCAGCTATAACATGGTGATTTTCCAGTTCGCTATGTGAAAGTTTACCAGAGGGTACCCAAATCCACAACAATTGATGATTCTTCGCCCCAGTTTTTGGCGAGGCCTGCACTGGCTCGGGGATTTTGCCCTCAGGGGCGGATCTTTGCTATCAGGGCCAGTTGTTGGTAGAGACCTTTAAGGTGGGACAATGGCTCAAAAAAATCATGGACCTTCCCAAAAACAGGTTACCCCCTGGTAAACTAACATAACTATGGAAAATCACCATTTTCAATGGGTAAATCCACTATAAATGGCCATTTTCAATCGCTATACCAGAGGGTAACCCAGGTTAGCCCACTAAAAGCAGGGATTTTCTGCGCAGGATTTCACCGGATTTCACGATGTCAAAGCATCATCAAACCATATCAAACAGTATCGGAGCATTTCAAACAGTATCAATTATATCACATATGGCATCCAGAAAATGGCATGAAGAAATGAAAAAGGACGAAGTGATCCATCATTTTCGACCAGAAAGTTTTGATGTCCAGGTCAAGGTGCTGAACAGCAAGGGCCAGAGCGGCGCCATGGACATGCAGGTGCCGTAAATCATGGTTGGGGTAGCTCCTGGCACCGAAAATCAGGAGTTCACCATGGTCACCCCGTGGTGGTCACCATGTGTTGCCATGGTCGGGGCCTGGCTGGGCCTTCCTCCTGGGCTCAGGCCGTTGGGCCCATCGCGGGCAAGTGCGACGGCGTGGATTTTGAGATCAGTGGACAGCAGGTCACTGCTAAGGACCTGAGCACCTGTGGCATCCAGGGCGCAGAGTACGACGTCCCTGGGATGGGATGGGATGGGATGAAGTGTTTCCATGGGTTTTCCATGGGTTTTCCCGGTTTTCAGGGGTGAAGTGTCTTGAGATGTGTGGGTTTTGACTTTCAGGAAGCTGTTAGAGTTTCACTCTTCGCTTTTGTCAGTTGCCCCAAGGTCAAGTACTGTTCCGACCAGGATCAGTTCGTTGTACAGGTGCACCGGTTTCCAAGTTTTCACTAGCGCATCCCAGGGTTTAGGAAAGGGTGAGAGTTACCCAAATGGCCATTTCAATGACAAAGATGGTGATAGACCATAGTTTTTTTGGGTCCCAGTTTTGAAACCACCCCATATGTATACATGACATGTATTTTAAATGCTTCTGTATAAGGTATTACGCACTGGCATGTGTATGCTACGATTATGTCAAGGTATGATCATGGTTTACGATCATGTACGAATAGCATGTGCATCACTTACATGAAAAGCACTTGTCCTATCCCTGCAACAAATATGACACCGACTCTTTTTCCATGCGTTTCCTTGGTCTAGCTTTGTTCGTGATATCCCCGTTGTTTCCTTCTGTTCCTATGAAAGATCCACTTAAGTTGGTTGTCTCCGTTACATCCCGCTGCAACATGACAGGAGAAAAGACACACAGGTTTTTTGCCAAATGGCACCAACCACAATTTGTTGATTAGTCAACCAAAAATGGAAACGGATTCTGATTTCAGGTGCAATCCAAACATGATTAGGCTGTAGTGACTCGACATTTTTTCAGATTGTATCCCACATTTTGCCGATGAAACATACCCATTTTGCTGGTTTACAACCCCTTATTTTGTGGAGTAAAACTCACGTGATTCTTGAAATTCCGACATCGTGTGTATTTGATCCACATATTTCTTCAATCCCAATACTTGGGTTAATCCCTGTTTGCTCCTTATTGGTCACTTATCCCCTAGAAAATATCCCGTATATCCTCACTTGCTGATGAAAAAAAACTCAAGATTTGCAGGTCAAATCACCATCTTCTTGGGATTTTGCTGGCAAATATATTCCATTATATTCCTTGTTGCTCATCAAATAGCCCTGTTTTTGCAGCTAAAAATGCCCATGTTTGCCGACCATTTTCCCCACAGATACCCGGAAATTGTTCGCCCGGGCAGATCCTCAAACCCATGGCCCTGGACGTGACTTTGGCGCGCGGCAGCTGTGCCAGCTTCGTGCAGATGCCATCGCCCCACCACGGCGTAGCGTTGCTGGCGCAGGAGATGCAGGGAGAAGTCTCAGTGCCGTGGAGCGAGGGGATGATAGCGATGGGATGGTTTTTTTTTTTGGAAAGTCATCAGAAATGTTCGGAGATTTTTGATGGAATGTGGTGATGGTGATTTCACCAAATGGAATGTGATTTAGGGCTGATTTAAATGATGGAATGGGATGAAATGGGGATAGATCTGGGAAGGAATGGACCACTGACGGTTTTTCCAGGGTGGTTTTTCTCAGCGCTTAGTTTGGGGTGTTATATCAAACTAATCAATGGGGATTGTAAAGCGACAAAAATACCTGGGGGGGTACCACCCTGTGGGTATTTAAGCAGCAAACTATATAACCAAGTGGGATACGAAACATCATTATGGTGGTGGATCGAAATCTGGATATAGATGGGAAGATGGAATAAGAGAAGAATCGATGTGTATATAGTCTATGTGCATCATAGATCTCTAATCTATATAGACATCGATGGATGGATGGATGGATAGATGGATAGGAGGGATGACCTAGATGAATTACAGTTCACTGCACTACTTACATTATGCTATGTTACGTTTTGTGGCCCGACGTTACGTGTGACAAGTGACAAAACATGCTACATTACCCTCTGGTAATTCAACATAGCGAACTGGAAAAATCACCATGTTATAGCTGGGTAAATCAACTATTTCTATGGCCATTTTCAATAGCTATATTTGTTTATCAGAGGGTAACTCCCATTAAATCCCATCAAAAACCACCATTTTCCAGCTGGTTTTCCAGCTTCAGTGATCTTGTTATCTTAGCCCAGGCAGCTCTGCAAGACTGTGGCGAGGGACCCTTGCCCAGCGGCATCGTGTGCTACGAGGGGCAGCTCTTGGTGGAAACCTTTAAGGTCAAAGTCACCAACTCCGATGGCACCACGGGATCCCTGGACATGCAGGCGACACGACTGGTCCGGTCGTAGTGATGTTGTTTTGTTTCAAATGGTGATGTTGAGGTACCCAATGGGATTATCATGGGGATACATCATATATATATATATATGTATACAATGGGAATACAATTGAATATTGATGGAATATTGATGGAATACTAATGGATATACCCTCCGGTGTCATCAAATATGGCAAGTTGGGAAATCCACGAACTATGGCGGTGTGGTTCGCTGGGAAAATCATCATCCAGCTGAGAAATAGGTGCAAAGAAATCAATGGCCACATATTAATTGATGGTTGATAAGGGAATCTTTGATGGGATATTAGGTGCATGGCATAGTACAAAACTGACTTGTCTGTTCTTGACAAGAGGATATGATTTGTAATTAATTATCCACAACAACTCCCTCAAAATAGATGGGGCTTGAAATGCTTAAATATGATCCCAGGAAACATACACATCACTGGTTGGCAAACAAACCCATTTATGTCCCAGATTGGTTGATATTCCCCGAACTTGGCTTTGGTGGTGTCCCCATGTTTGTTGTTTAGTTCGTATTGAATCCAAAAAGGACATTAGTCCAAAACCAACAAAGATGCCGCTGCAACCACCATTCTTTTTGGAGAGAACCAAAACATAACTGACTGTACCTGTCCCCCCTACATCCAATCGAAAATAGATTCCAAACATCACCAACCACCATCGAACTCATCATCAGTCCCATTCACCATCCAATTCACCACAAATCCACCAGAAAAACCCACCATAAACACACCACAGATCCACCAGAAATCCGACCAAAAATCCCATCTCTTCCAGGCCATTGGACCTTTGGCCGGGCAGTGCGATGGCGTGGAGTTCGAGAAGGAGGGCAGCCAGTTGACGGCCAACAACCTCAACAACTGCGGCATTTCGGGTGCGGAGTACGATGCAGCTGGGATGGGACTGGGATATGGTGATTTCAGCCGGATGGGGAGAACAAAATGGGCTGAATTCCCATTGGGCATGGAAAAAAAACGATGGGAATTCCAAAAAAAGGATGGCGCCCCCAGTCGAGCGAAAGCGTGAACCGTTGGTGAACATAAGCGGCTGAATTCTATGGTTTATGATAGATATAACGAACTAGACAACTATGGTTAGTTAATGGGGTTTATAAACCAACTTATAACTGGTGGTTTATGATAGATATAGCTTATATATGATATTTCACGAACTAGTTGGGGATTATTTCCTGTTTTTTTATAAACCATCCTGCATGATTTCACCATTTTTCGATATTTTCATGGGGGATTTCACCCAAATGTTGGTAGAATGATATTTTTTTTGCAAGAAAAAGAGGGATTTAATGGGAGTATTCAACCAGCAATGGGGATTTGGTGTGGATGAATGGGATCATTCTGGTCAAAAAAATAGTGACGTTTTTTTGGGATTAATGGGATCTTTTTATGGGATATAGTGATGTATAGCAGTATATATATATATATATATACATATGTGCCATAACGAGGATATGGTTGGTTGGGTAAAAATTGTTCGAAAATTTGGTGTGTCATGGGCGATTGACCAGGAGATTTCGGGGCATCCTATTTTTCAGACAAGTTGCCATATTAATTGGAACTTGCAGATTCCCCCAAGTTGCAGATGTGTTGATGTCTGTGATTTACCTATTTGACTTCCCCTGGGGTTCATAGATATCCTTTTTCCCACTACGGCATTGCTTGGGCTCATGCAGGATGGGTTGAAGGGTGAGAAACTTGGGAGCGTGTGGAGATAGGTGTTCCCAATCGATGCTTGTGAAATGGAGCAGCAAAAAAAGAAATGGTGCGTTTTTTTAACCTGCATAGTGGTGCCCCATAGATAGCTAAGTTAGTTTGCAACTACAATAAGTAGGACTTATGGTAGATATATCTATAGTTGATGGGGGTTATAAACTAACTTATAACTGGGGGGGTACCACATTGTGCAAATAGAACGGACTAGAATCATAGTGAATTTGCTGGTGGAACACTGTGGAAGTCAGCCAGAATTTTGAGCTGAGTGTCAAGTTCCTCAGACTGGAGTGGTGGCCTCTGATTCCCTGATCTATTTTTCGGGTGGTCAATAGATGTAATACATGAGCCCTGCAGAATCCCAAATTTGGATGATCTCCTTATGAAAAAATGCTGCTTCTCGCCGGGAAAGTTCATCTTTGTAGCGATGCTGAGGTGAAATACTGCTCCAACACCGATCAATTCGTAGTGCAGGCACAGTTGGGAACAGCTGCTGACCGGAAACCATCAAAGGATTCGCCTATTTTCATAAGAAAAATCACCCGTTTGTGGATTCAAAATGGTGCCCAATTTTTGATGTGTCCACCCCTAATCTGTATTCAGATAGCCTCTGAAATGTCGGGGACGGATCTCTAAGGTTATGGGGACCGGTGAAACACCATTGTTGCTAGTGTAATACATCACCCAAATTTGGGATACCTATTGGTTCCTCAGTTTTCCAGTTGGGATACACCATTTCTTTACATCAAATCCCCAACCAAAAACGTTGGTCAAAATGTTGATCAACTCTACCTTTTCACATCAAATCCCCACCAAAATGTTGGTCACTTGATAGTGTTTTTTTCACTCCACCTTTTCACCATCAAAAATCGGTGATATTCCATGACACCCCAAGTTGCTCCATCCAAAATTTCAAAAATTCTCCGAAATCTGGCAGCTGGCAGATCACTAAGCCCATGACGTTGGACGTGATCCTCGCGCGCAGCAGCTGCGACTCCTCCCTGGCGGCCGTCGCACCGCCGCAGCTCGCGAATCCGGCAGCGCCACATCCGGCGGCGCTGGTGGCACAGGAGGCACAGCGCTACTGCAGCGGCTACGGGGGATTGCCGAAGGGCACCCTGTGCTGCTGGGCGAAATAGCGTGCTTCAAAAAGTGCTTCAAAAAGTGGTAGTGGTTAATGAATTTAATGGTGATGAGTAGTGGTTGGTAGTGGTTAATAGTGATTGTTAATGATTGCTACCCGATGAAGTGATGACTAGCGATTTCTGGCCAAACGGAGAGATTGATGGATGAAAAAGTGGTAAATCCTATAAACCCATCCCATTCACTCATTATGTGATTGCCTCAACAGGGGGGACATCCAAAAATTTCGGGGATCTAAATCTTCAATGGATTCTTCACGTGCAAACCATGAGAAGATCACCAGCAAAACCAGCAGATCTACGGCAATATCACCTACTGTATGGGAATACAATGGAAATGACATTTGAATATGGGTATTTTCTATGGGACAATGGGAATGTCACCTCACTGGCTATTTCACATGGGATTTCACAAAGCGTTGATTTCACCAAGACGTGGAGAGACGTGGCCCAAAAAGGTTTCAGCATGTCACAGATGGATTGGTTTCAATACCCATGACGGATCCATGGTGCTGGTATATTAATGCTAACATGACTGGGGTATATGAAAATGGGATCCATGCTAGCATTTTTTTGACAGCACCGTTAGGATCCGTCATGGGATAGAACAAACAGAAGAATGAATCTCTCAGATTTTGTTGACGTTACAAGAGGATAGAGTTGAACAACAAAAATCGAAACGAACAATAGTTTGGCTTGGAAATCTTGAATCTTCCCGACCTAAAAATTGGAAAACCCCAACTAAATGAGGAAAATCCTCGAAAAAGGTGGGTTTTCTATGGTTTTCTGAGGTGCAGTTGGGAAAAGCCAATCATCTCTATGGTTTGGATCAAAAAAAGTACAGAGTTTTGACCCATACCCATGTTTGGGGATGAATTGATTTACAACAAATGGATAACATGTGTCCATTATGGGCAATAATATCGCTGATACCCTCTGGTTATGTCAAAATAGCTATTGAAAATGACCATTGAAATAGTGGATTTTCCCATTAAAAATGGGTGGATTTTCCATAGCTATGTTAAATTACCAGAGGGTAAATACATAGAAATTGCCAAATGGCCGAAATGGTAATGACGAACACTTTGTGAACTGGAAAATCACCATGGTTTTTAAAGACAGGAAAGAAACGCGATGTATTTCTGCACCATCATGGACCGTTCACGAACAGCATAGCTAACAATTCGTCATTCCCAGAAGGTAGTGTTTGGGGGTGCATCCGACTTAGTAAATGGTTATACCACCAATTATATCTGGAATATCCCCACTATCCCACTGTATTATATGGGGTGATATATATATATATACATATATATATGTATATATGTATGCATATATACAATATATATATATATAGTGTGAGTAAAAAATGGATGATTATAAACCACGGATCTGATTTGGGCGCGCACACCCGCGCAAGCGCGAGGCTATAGCGGCAAATTTTTGGTGGAGAGTTTTTTCGTGAAGGTGAAAACGTACAGCTCCAGCAGCGGCAAAGTGGATGTCAAGGTCGCATCTGCGACGGGTTGATGATCTAGCTAGGTAACACGGAGTGATTTTCCAGTTCGTTATGTAAACGTTTACTGGAGGGTATCCTATTAAACCCTACCGATTAATATGTAAATCTCCTATTAATCCATAGTTTTGCGGCTGTTAAATAATAGGATGATGGGATTATTGATTGTTGATTGGTGATTATCACAGTCAACTGGGAAATCAGAATCCTATTGTACAATCCATGTCAGATTTTTCTTGGACACTGATGTGCTCAAAGTACAACATAATTCTGGGCAAATTTGATCACGACCGGACCCTGTCCTCCCGAAGCCTGGAATCATGGTTTATTTCAGGGAAATCATGCCCAGCCAAACTATTCAGGTTAGTGAAATATCATCTGATTGGTGGTTTGGAACATTTTTTTCCATATCCCAACTGACTTTCACATTTTTCAGAGGGGTAGGTATACCACCAACCAGTCATAATTTCCCCAGATTTGGCTCTGAACGATAGCCTAGACATAACTGGGTATATCTCGTAACTGGGCTACAGCCACGTTCCATCACCCCTATTGGGGATGAAACACAACTGTTGTGACAACTGAAAATGGCTCTCGAATTGCACACCTGCATCAAAAATGGGTGGTTCACTCTTGTCTGCTATTTTTGAATGTAGTTACTGTCATCCCTATTATTACTAGTATTACTATAATCCCTGTTATTTACTATTACTATCATTCCTCTTGTTTACTACTATCATTACAAGCATTTCGATTATTACTATCATTACTATTATTACTATTATTGCTATTCACTTATTGATTTCGTGTCGACGTCAGCGCCAGGCCTCAGGCCCCAAGAACGGTGCCTGCTACGGTCTGAGTTTTCGAGCCTCGGAAGCCTTTGCAGAGATTTATATAGGGATTATATGGGGATTATATGGGGACTACATGATGTACAAGGTTTGTATGGGGGACAATATGGAGATGTTTTTATGATTTGTATGGGGATTTATATGGGAATTATATGAGAATCCACGCTTTTTTTCAAGGGGAATAGATGATTTATATGGTAATTATATGGGGATTGGTCACGGTAACAGTATGGTTCTTGGGATATATGATTGGGTTTATAATGATATATGATGGGGATATAATCATTAATTATAATCATATCAGGGTTGAAATATTCCATGATAGTCATGGGATGATCTGGTACTGATGATAATCATTCATGATGGTGGATGATAGTATCATAATATGGATCATTGGAATTCGTGAATTATATTGGGATTATATGGTGGTTATATGATTTCTATGGTGATTCTATGTGGATTATACTACAAACAATACGAATTGGTTGATGATGAGTTTGAGGGTTACACTACAACCAATATTAATTGTTCTGAATTATCATGGGATCTTATGTAGTAAAAACTATGGTTACTTTACAGTATGTATTTGAGTGATTTCATGCGATTTTCAGATTTCTCATCACAACTGACCAATCATGTGGATATCACGGGATATAATGGGGATGAAGCATCAACAAGGATTGACCAATTCACACAGGGCCATCGGGTGGGTCTCTGCCAAGGAAAATCGGGGCAGTACATCAACCTGAACTATGCCAAGTGCGGCTTCAGCGGTTTGAAGTTCAGTGCGCCTTGTCGTGTGCGTGACATTAAAAGGGATGCTCCGATTGCTGATTTTCCAACGGAAACTAGAACATCTGCCGCATTTTAAACATTTCTTGAGTCATCCTGTCATCCTTCCTTTTGATATCCTTGAAGCTAGGCACGGAGACATCGCCGTTGCGTCGCCGAGGTGCTGTATTGTTCCAATCAGGACGCCGTCAAAGTGCACGTCACTGCACCGGTCATCGGAGATGTGATGCTGACCCGCACTAGCTGCAGGTGAGCCGTTTGCCGAGCTGAGCTTTGCGGTGCGAAGAACACCCAAAGGATGAAAAAAGGACCAGCTGGGTGTGTCTGAAAATTGGTATCCATTAGTGATACGCTCAGGATATATTGGTATATTAATAGTGGTTAATATACGTATCTATAAAATGTTAATCCTGTTATATTAATAGTGGTTAATATATCTATAGTGATTAATAAGGGGAATGAATATGATCTACCCTCCAGTAAACGTTTACAGTCTGCGAACTGGAAAATCACCATGTGGAAAATAGGTAAATCAACTATATATAATGTGCCATGTTCAATAGCTATGAATCACCAGAGGGTCCCATTTTCAGACGGAATGGAAAACATGTTTTTTTTCGCCATGGGATGTTGGGGTATTCTTAGACAAACCCTAGAAATGCACGGTTCCTTGCTGCTTGATGCTTTTCTGTGGGATAGTAACTTGTTTCATAGACACAATTACCCTCTGGTTATTTAACATAGCCATGGAAAATCACCATTTTTAATGGGTAAACCATCTATTTCTATGGGCCATCGAAAAACCATGGCAAACTGTGAATGTCATAACCAGATGGTAAGATTTTGGTATAGGAAGCACATCCAACCAGTGGGAAATGACCTGTCGGATTTTGAGCTGACGTTGAAGTCAGCCACGGGGGCTCCATGGGATGTGTCCCCCGGACATGATATTTCTGGCGCGGGATGGAGGCCTCAGGAAAGAAAAAGCTCCCAAAAGAGTCGCAGCATCAGAATGAGTCGCATGCTTTGTCAATGATGGTTTTTTAGGGAAACAAAAACTCCCAAAACAAGAGTTGAAAAACATCAACATCAGTCATCATCCTTCCAAATGTTGGTTTCCATCTATCAAAAAGAAAGGCACACACAGTTCGGATACCCCAAACAAAAAAAACAAAGCTCTTGAAAATGACCATTTATAGTGGATTTTCCCATTAAAAATGGGTGGATTTTGCATAGCCATGTTAAATTACCAGAGGGTACCCCAACATGAGATTTCAGGAGATTTCTCCAGAACGAAAAAATTCAGCCGTCACCAGTTGCTTCCCCCTTGATGGCTCGACGCCATGCGCTGCTGCTACTACTGGCACCCTGGTGCTGCACCTTCCTCGCTCCGCTGGTCAGCCGGCGAGTCCGGACACCGACACGCCGCGGCTTGGATGGAGGTCTGGTGAAAATGTGGTGTGCTTTAACACATGTATGCATATTGTATATATATATATACACCTATTATATGTATTTATATATACTTATATATATATATACCTTATATACCTATTATATACATATATATATATATATACATATTTACACCTATACTATTTATATATATACATACATCTATTCATTGTATATATATATATATTCATATGTATGTGTATACATATATATATATGTGTGTTTGTGAATGTGTGTTTGTGAATGTGTGTGTGTGTATGATGTGTGATGGGTGGAATTGAGGATGATCATCGATCCATGGGGTGATATCGCCTACTTCATCCTGCTTCAACATGAGACAATGGGGTATGAACCAGCCGGAAGCAGGCTGCACTAAGCCCCTTGTGCCCTTAAAAAACTAAAGGCCTGACTCATCAAGAGAAGTAAACCCATGTATTGTTTGGCGGCAACAGATCCCCACAAGCAAAGCCGTCCAAAAACGCCCTTTGAACATATGAAAGAGTAATGAATTCAACTATTCAACCTGGAAGAAATCCTGCACCAGTTAGTAATTCTTGGTAGCTATGAAACACTGTAAAAAAATGGATTATCAGGGGATAAACCATCTATTTCTGGGCCATAGCCACTTTTTCTGGCGGCCGAGTCATGTCGTTGAGCTGCCTGGCTGAGGCAATGCGGTCGCAGGCCGGATCGTTTAATTTGGATCATGGGCATCAACCAGGATTATGTGAATGGATCATTGGGACCAATGGATCAATGGATCAATGGATCATGGATTTGTTGTGAAAAATTGGATTAATGGATTTGGATTATATGGCTATGGGTCAATACTTATACATACCATTTTTAGGGGCATGAACATCCATAAATCCCAGCTATTTTGATGTTCACCAGGGTACCAGGGTTTTGACCCACTGCCATATGATTATGTCCCCCCAAAAACTTGATGCACTTGACATTGATCCATTGGTCATGCAGTGTCATGCAGTTTGAACTTTGCTTCCCGACCATGGCAGGGAACAGCGAGCGAGAAGAGCTTTGGGCAAAACGCCGCGATCAGATTTTTGGCAGACCATGGGACAGGGTCACTGTTTTGGTGTAGTGCAGGTGTAGGTTAAGATATGTCAAATAGTGGGCATTCCAAGAATGGATGGTTGATACTAAGAGAATGACCAAAACTGATGATTCCCTGGGTCTTAGAGCTTGTTTAGATGGGTCATCATTTCATGTTTCTGTTTGGCTAGGTACTTTCCCAAAAGACCATCTCGTTCGATGCAAGACTGCTTGAAGCAATTGAACATGATATGGAGGAGCTTAATAATGATGCCATATGTGTAATATGTACATATGTCGTTGTTTTCACACAAGGATACACACGCAAAGCAAACATTGAAGCATGCGCACAATCTAAGCAAATCTTATGCCCCTATTCGTATGATTTTTGAATTCCTTGATTAATGTCTGCCTATTAGTATCTATTAGTCAATCATTCGTTCATTTTCCAGTTGTTCCCCTATGGTTTCTTTACCCTCTGGTAATCAGTCACATGGCTTGCTGGACAATTCCCCATTTAGTTCGATGGTTTTCTCAGCTATAAACAGTATACACCTTCATTTAGGAGGAAATTTACCACACTTTCCCATATCCAGACTTTCTCACATATCCCATCCCCCTAATGTTAAACACCAGAATTGCATGGTCCTAAAAAAATGTGGGAAATCCCGCCACCCTTTTTACCATGGCGACCGATCAGGATGATCCTCCCGGGCGCCCGAGTCGTAAGTGCTGGAGGGAAGCAGGCCATGACTCCGATCTTCCAGGGAAATCCGTGGACAATCCGAAGAAAAACAAAGATGTTTTGGATATCCAGATATTCCAACTGGATATTTTTATGTCAATTTTCTAGGTGTTTTTCCAAAATTGGAAGAATCCCATGAATTCCCATGTTGTGCAAAACCCATGTTGGACACCCCCAATCTCTGGGCGCCTCAAAATCTCAGGGCTCAGCCTTCGTTATCTCGAACTCCGAGAACGGCACCTATGTGACCTGGATTTTCCACCTGGGTTTCCCACGTCGCTGGTGATGTCAAAATATGGGATGGTCATTTTTCACAGTTTGCGAACTGGAAGCCATGGCCAGAAATAGATCTTGCTTTTATCACGATTTGCCGTTTCTTGATTTCTTTGAAGTGGTGATTGTCCACAGCTACGTGAAATTACCAACAAGCGTGGAAAAAATGAGTCACCACAGGAACGGAATGGCTATGGAATCTATCAAAAGCAGATGTGACTGGGATGAGAGAACATGGCGTCGTGATGCGTCAGGCCAAGAACTTCTTCTCAGAACCACTGATAGTCATTTGGGGGTTTCCTGAGATGGGGGTACCCGTAAATCATCCATTTTGATAGGAGTTTCCATAATGAACTATCCATTTTTGGGTATCCCCGTTTTAGGAAACTTCCATTTCAAACACAGACAACTGGTCCTTGGCCAGAATGGTCTCCTTGTTCGAAGGATCGGTGAGTCAGAAATCGAGATGCCAACCGCTAACCACATGAAGATTCTCTGAACATATGGCTATGTCTTTTTGACCCTGCTACCATTTTGTTCCCAAAAAAGCTGGGATAAAAAAGGGATCAGTATCCGCATACTCCAGCGATCTATGGGCCGCAAAATGTCCAATTCCAATAGAAACATCATCTATGACATATGGAGGTTTCCATAAATGGCTTACCCTAACAGTCATGGAAAATCCCAATCGAAAATTGATGAGAACTGGGGATACCCCCATTTTAGGAAACCTCCATAATATGAATAGTTATTTTCTATTGCCATGCTGGAATACCATAGAGAACATCATTCTGATGGTCATGACATCCAATCCTCACTTGGCAATGGACACCACTTGGATGTGCATCCAGCTGGAGTAACAACTACCGGCGTTTTTGACTAGTAACAAGGCAACAACCATATTATCGCAACCCACCATATTACAACCACATGAAATAGCCATATTAAAAATATATATTTAAAAAAAACTTGAAAGAAGCGCATTATAACCAGATATTTCATCCCATCTATCACCCACTTACATTATGCATGGTTGCTGCCTTATAAAACGACACGGGTCCACCGCTAGGTGATCACGTGTCACCATGTCATCAAAGATTCCATCAAGCAGATCGATCGCAGGGATCTCAGCGACCGAGCGACCATAAATGGCCAAGGCCGGGCAGTTTGGCCAAGGGGTTTCAGGGATTCAGGGGATATCCAAAATATGGCCAGAAATATATGGTACGTTTACGTACCTCCATTAAAATGGATCCAACAAATTTTGCCGAGGTTGGGATCCCATTGAGAAATCCTCCAAGAAGGTTGGAGGATTCCGACGGCTTTGCCAAACGTGGGGAAAAATGGGAGAACGTGGGCACAAAAGGAGGAGCGAAAATGTGGAACCCATGTTTTGAGTGGATAGTTTGTGAAAAAGGGTCTTCCTGGACTTGGGCGATATATGAAGTGCTCCAGATTCTCAGCCTCCATGTTTGGTCATTTTTCATCCCTTTATTTGCCGGATTTATATATCCCAAGAATTCCTACAAGCTGGAGGTTACCCTCTGGTAAACTAACATAGCTATGGAAAATCCACCCATGTTTAATGGGTAAATCCACTATAAATGGTGATTTTCAATAGCAAACTGTTAGTTTACCAGAGGTTATATCCCATTAAATCCCATTAAACCACCATTTTCCTATGGTTTTCCAATGGTTTTCCTATGGTTTTCCTATGGTTTTCCTATGGTTATCCTATGGGTTTTCCTATGGTTTTCCTATGGTTTACCAGTTCTCCCCATTTTTGGTCCCCATGAAGGTGGAGCAGCTGCTTCCGGTCAGTGTGGAGACTTTTCGCTACGATCTGCCGGGGGCCCCCTAGTGATGTTTGTTGGTTTAGATTCGCCCCAGTAACTAGTTCGTTATAAGTACCATTTTTACCATAGTGACATTGGAGTTATGTGCACCAAGTTAGCTATCGACTGGGGGCCTCACATTGTAGGACCAAGCAGCAAAGGTGACGAGAATCGGATGCGACTCGATGCTTCTTCACATGGGAATTCCAAGGCATGGCCGGCATTTGCAGACGGCCGGGGTCTCAGGGCGGTTTCACTCGTTCCCTTTGGTCATTGGGAAAAAGCGAGTTTCGAAAAAAGAGACAAAAGCTGCCATGTTTGTTAACGTCCCGGTCACTGAAAAATATCACAACTCTACATCACTTCTGATTTTTGCTTCAACACATGTCAATGTGGGTAAAACAATGCCATTGGCACCACCCATTTGGACATGGTAAACATTTCACCATTGTTTTCCCCACATGACATCCCCATTGGTTCACTGGTCGCATCCCCGTGGCCACCTGGTGGCAGAGGTGACCACCTCTGCCGATATCGTGGCCTATTGCGCGTATGGCGATCAGTGGAGCTTCGAGGCCAATGGGGATTAAAAGGGCCACGCCTCAAAAGTCCACATTTGATGCGGACTTGAGACTATCAAGGGGAGGCTGAGACGATGAAAAAGATGGGAGAATATATATATATGGCAGTGTGTCAAAACCAATAGTACCCCTGTAGTTCACATCAAAATAGCTGGTAAATGGATGTTCATCCCCCTAAAAATGGTATTAATAGGTATTGATCCATACCCATATATATATATATTAGCAGGGAAAGGTTGGGATTTAACTGCCCAAAAAATGGGCAGTGAAGCACCATTACGCCGTGATGGGACTAAACAGCTTTTGGGTGGGAGTCAAGCAACAAAAGTAGCGGGGTTTCCTAACGACAATAGGGAGTTGACCATCCAATAGAAATTGAGACATGGGTGATATGATTTGGTTGCTCAAGGGATATGAGCAGCCATGCAGTAACTTGCAGCAACCCGTAAAAGCCCAGATAGAAGCTACATACCCAACAGTGACACCGATATGTTCCCTTCAAAATTATTTCAAAGTTCAAAGTCTATGTAGCACTACTGAAAAGTATTAAAAACTGAAAGGAACATAGTTCTTAACACTATTTCGAAAACAATGTCAAAGGCTACTTTAGAACTATTGAAAAGTATGAAAACAGTGAAATAACAGCCTTCGAAAGTTTCAAAACTCAGCTATTGACTATTGAAAAGTATCAACGACACTTCAAGACCGAGTTCCCTTCATAGTTTCTCACCGTTTCTCACAGTTTTTCACCACCCCAGCCACCCCAGCTACCCCAGCCACCCCAGCCACCCCAGCCCTGCCGTTGCAGGGTGACCTGGCACTGCTGAAGCTGAAGGCCCCCGTGGAGATCACTGCGGCAGCACTCATCAGCGAAAAGAACTTTGAGGAGGTGGCTGCCAGTGGCTCTTTTTCCACATTGGATAGAGATAGATATGGCAATGTGTCAAAACCTTGTACCCCTGGTGAACATCAAAATAGCTGGTAAATGGATGTTCATCCCCCTAAAAATGGTATTAATAGGTATTGATCCATACCCATATGATATATGTGATACTGATTATAGATACTGATACTAGATGAGAGAGAGAGAGATACAGATTCATAGATTCATAGAATGGATTATAGATCGGATCCGATCACATCGGATCAGATCGATTCATACATTGATATACATACATATATATGTATACATATATACATATACATACATACATACATACATATGTATACATATATATAGATATACATATAATATATATATATATACATAATATATATATATATACATATAATATATATATACATATATATATACATATATATACATATATATATATATATTGTGTATATTGATCATCAACTGAAACCACCATGAAACTTCAATCAACACTCCAGGTGCGCGCCCTGGACGAGGTGGTCATGGTGGGCTGCCCCGATTCCTCCGAAGTGCCATTGCCCACCACCGGCGCGACAGCCCAGTGCTCCAAAATGCTCCAAAAACATAGGGATTTCATAGGGAAAATCATAGGGAAAATCATAGGGAAAATCATCAATAAATGGTCATCACATGGTGTTTTGATGAGAAAAAATCGGATTTGATGATGATTTATGGTGGTGAATGGGAGTTGAATGGAGGTTTAATGATGATTTATGATGTTTCATGATGATTTTGTTGCAGTTAAACTCCAATAATGTGGGATTTACAACGTTTCTTTTAATGATGCAAATCTACCGAGTAGATGGTGTTTGTGACCCAACCAAATAAAAAGCCAGGAGCTCGGCCACTACCATGGATCCTAAGTTCACCAGAAGCAGTTTACAAGTTGAATGGTTGGGTATCGAGTACTTCACCAATGGATTATTCCGGTCATGTGAGTGTTTTCCAGCCATATCCAGCCTATTCTAACCCAGCTCGGTCACTTATATACATCATCATGTTTATCATCATTAAACCCCCATTCGACTCCCATTCACCAGCATGAATCATTATTAAATGCCTGTTTTTCTCAACCATGAAATCCACATCAATGTTTTTATATCATTAAATCAGCATGAATAATCATTAATCATCATTAATCATCATTAAATTAATCATCATCATTAAATATACCATTAATATACCATTTAATTAATCATTAATCATTAATCATTAACCATCATTAAATTCCCCAAAAACAAAAGTGTTTTGGACACGGCGAATAATCCAAACACCCAGGTCATGTGGCCTCTCTCTCCGAAGTCCGTGCGGGGATTGGTCTCATGTTGTCCCAGGCGGGAACCAAGTCATGTTGCCCTTTTTTAAAGGAACCCAGTTGGTTTATGAGTGGCTGAATTCTATGGTTTATGGTAAATATATGTAAATATAACTATAGTTAATGGGGATTATTTCAGGGTTTATAAACCAACAAACATAACTAAATATATGTAAATATAACTATAGTTAATGGGGATTATTTCAGGGTTTATAAACCAACGTTCACATCACTGTGGGGAAAAATCCTGTAGGTACAGCAAGTCCTTGTTGGAAATGTTTGGCGGTTTTTTTGGAAAAGAATCTTGGCAATTCTATGATTCGTGAAATGCTTGTGGGAAATTAGGATGATAACAAATTGGTTGGTGCTATAACGGGTAAAATGGGTCCAAAAAATGAATGAACCATGATTTCCCAAGTTCACCGTTTGGGCGTTTGGGCTGGGTTTTGCAAAGTTTTCAAGAAATTGGGGGTTCTCATGTACCACCTTCATTTGCCAGGTCCAAACGGCTTGGGTCAGTAGCTATTTTCAGGAGAGTTGGAAGGCAGATGGGACAGAACCCCAGTGGTTCAAACATTTCTTTCTGAAGGATGCCCTGCGACAATCAATCATGGTCTGCTGGTAAATTCCCCATTTATATCCATTCATAGAGGATTTCTGAGCTAGCCATGTTTGACCAAAGGCTAGTGTGATCCACAAGTTCACTGATATGGATCATATATCATATCATTATATACATATACATATATATATAGTACATACATATATATATATATATATATGTAATTCTGTATATACGTTGTTTTCCATTTCCCCGCTATTCACCATAGCTTTCAGGCCAAGACCGCCAGCGATTCCAGCGATTCCCAGGTCTTCGGCAATCCTGGGAGTTCTGGCAGCGCCGTGTATCGCTTTTCACCCGAACGCAACCAATACGAGGCGCGGCGGGGCGGCCAGGCGTTTCCTGGGCGGCACGGCTGTCGCTTTTTTGATGTCTGGAGTGATGGCAACATCCAGATTTGAAAATGGTGATAGTGCTTTTCATGGTGATTAATGATTAATGATAAATCTGGATATTAAAAAAAAAAAGTGGAAAAACATGATATATCTGGACTGGTGTGGATGTGTTCGATCAGGACCATGGGTGGTTCAGATTGCAGGTGATCTTTCTCTCATGCAGTATCCCATGACATCCCCAAAAATATGATATGTCACCATCAAATACCCATGAATCCCCCATGAAACCATCATTGATGGTTACATCCCCATTTTTCTCATTGAAACACCCTATGATCATGGCAAAACGAATGTATTTATCATCGAAGAAAATTGCTCGTTTTGATGGTTAAATCTCCATTTATTCATGAGATGTTCCCATCTTTTCCCATGAAAATAGATGATATATCCACCTAATTTACCGATATATTCCATGTATTCTCCATTGATATGTCCACCTAATTTATCGATGGTTAAATCTCCATGAAATCTATTGCAGATGGTATGAATATGATAAATGATGAGGATATTGATGGTAATCTCCATCATTGGTTAAAAACATTTATTGATGAGATGTTCCCATATTTTCCCATAAATTGTATGGTGTTTTAATGATCTTTTCCCATGAAATCTATGGATATTGGTATGGTATGGTCATAGCCATCGCAGGTCATAGCCGTGCATTCGCTCACCGATGGTCGTGGATCTCTTACCTCGCTGGGTTGGGAGCTCCGGTGGTGCCGGGAGCTGTGCCGACGTGCCCACGGGGCCAGGAGTGGATTCAATCAGAGGAAATGAATCCTTTGGGAAATGATTGGATATCCATATGTGCATATAGATATATATATATATATATTGATATATATATATAGATATAGATAGATATATACCACCAATTTAACCATGAACAATGATCGAACATACTTGGAGGATCATCCTTTGTGGTTAATAACCCTAGTTAGTACGTCCCCTAAGTGGGTTATCACATCTATAAACAGATTACATATCATAACAGTGGCTTATTAACCGTTTATTAAGTATGGAATATTAGATGTGATAACCCACTTAGGGAATATTAGAAGGAATATTGGGTGACCCTGAAAAAGTATGAAAAAGTATGGTCCATATTAGATGGATGTTTATTTTGAAGGCGTTTCAACGTCGACTGCGGGAAAACTGCATCCATTTTGGGCCTCCCAATATGGTGGCATCGTTGCTGGAACTGCACCCGCTGGGCGAAGTATCCCCATCCAGTGCTATGGCCCATGGTGGTTTCGTCAGCCCATGGGGCTACCCCAATGGTTGGATGGCTTATACCCTCTAAACAAACAGTTTGCTATTGAAAATTGCCCAGTCGAAATAGTTGAGAAAAACCCAGCTATAAAATATGGGTGGATTTTCCATCGTTATGTGAGTGAAATTTTACCAGAGGGTAACGTTACGTAATGTTACTAGTGGGGATTTGTTTTCCGATTGAACCATAAAACTGAGGAGTTGCCCAATTTTTGTCATAGTGAAGGTCGAACCAACCCAGGACTTCGTAGTTTTACACAACCTCACAGGGCCTTTTCCGCGAGGTCGTGGCAACTTCTTAAGGCTGTCGGTGCAAGCACCAGAGATTCACAAGTTCCTCCGGAGTCACCAACTCCTACACTTGGTGCAGCCGCTCAGCTGGAGCGGTAGAAACTCGTGGTTTCTACAGGGTTTTTCCCCAGTTCGGAATGGCGTTCAGTTGGTGAACATAACAAGACATAACAAGTTGGTGTATGATACGCAAATAACATCATCTAATAACTATATTTAGATGGGGTTATAAACCAACAAACATAACGTTTGGGGGCCCCATCCTGTATGGTTCCATGATGTCCCATGATTCAAAACTATGGTAAAAACGATGGTGTCCCAACCATGTTCCATGATCGCATTTTTCCTTCAAAAATGCGATGATCCAAAGGCAAAATCCTTGAACCATTGGGATCGGCGGATCAGCCACTTGCGGTTCCCAAAACTAACATCCCATAATATCCCATAATATACGTATATATGTATATATGTACATATGTTTATTTATTTATATTTAGGTTGAAATCTATATTAATATTAAATTTAGTGTTAATATGTTTGTTTTAATATTAAGATTTTATAGATATATATATATATATACATCACTATTAATATTTATATTCATATTGATATTTATAATATATTATATTATGTCATACTCTCTGTTATTATATTGTATTTGATTATATCATGTTATAGTATATTATATCATAGTTTATTGTATTATAGTATATTATATTGTATTGTACTGTATTGTATTGTAGTGTGTATATATATATATCGTATATTCGAAACCGTGTTGTTCAATTGTTGTTTGAACCAGTCAAATCACCATGTTTGGTCAATAAACTCCAGCATCTAAGATTGGTCAACTGCTCCATTTTTGTGGGTCAAATCTCAACTTTATCCCAACTCATGGTGGTATCACCGTGAAATACCCATGGTTTTCACTGCAGAAGTTGCTGAGACCTAAAGAAGCTCAAGGCACAAAGTCTGCCCCAAAGAAGGCATTGGTGGATCTGCCGTCGGAGATTTAGCAGTTACCATGGAGCAATATATATCATGGTTGTAAGAGATTCAACCATCATTCTGAGTTTAAATTGGTTTCGAAGTATTTTAACCAACAGAGATGTGGATTTCATCGGATTTAACCCATGTATAGCTGTAAAGAAACAGATGCTTTCCGCAGGAGATGTTCCAGTAAATGGATGCATCAAGGCAGCATTTTTTGATGGAGATGTAACCTGGGAACGAGGTAAAACCCACTGGGGAATGGTTAAGGACCTTATGAACTAGCTGATTTTCACTAAAGACTTGCTATTGGACCGGTAAGGGTAGCAGTTGCAAGATTGGTTTCGAGTAAGTCATGCCCAGTTTCAGTATTCATGCATCGTAATTTGCCATGTCTATACCAATTTTGAAGTTTAGCAGGTTATGTCCATAGACCTCGAGGAAAAAGACTCCATTTGAGTCAAGCAATTGAAACTTACATCGCTATGATGCTCATTAAGTGGCTTTCATATGACTTTGACATTGTTCAAAAGGATTTAAAACCAGCAACCAGCTTGGGAATGCAGGCGGCCAAAACTGCCAAAACGGCCTCAACTGGCACAAAGACTGCCACGAAAGCGAAGAAAAAGGCTGGACTGCGGGTGTCGCCATGGGCAATTTGGAGATGGGGTTGGGGTGGCCAGATCTGCGTAAGGTTGGCATCCTGCAGGATGAATCAGATGTGGATGGTTACCCTCTGGTAAACATACAAAAAGCTATAAAATGGCCATTGATAGTGAGTTTTCCCATTAATAGCATGGTGATTTTCCATAGCTATGTTAGTTTACCAGAGGTTATATCCCATTAAATCCCATTAAACCACCACGTTCCTATGGTTTTCCTATGGTTTACCAGAGGGTATTCCAAAGCACTTTGGATACTGTTGGAACATTTCCATCGAAACACTGGAGAATGGATTGAAATTTCATTGGCGGTGCATGGCAAATTTACATGGAACCCCAATTTGTTCAACATGGAACCCCATGAAATGTTGAATACAAAAAAAAACTGAAAATATAAATAAAATATCCAGCAAGTATATTCCCATGAAAAATGGCTAAGATCTGTTCCCCCATATTCCAGGCGACCAGCTGATGACCTGAAGGCTACGTACTTGAGCCGTTGGAGATGTGTAGCTATACCCCCAAAAAGGATAGGTAAAAACCGGCGAAAATTTCCAAAAAAAATATGGTTTTTTTCTCAGTAAATCACTTGCCGATGTTGTCAGGAGAACTACTGACTGATTCTATCACAGCCAGGGAACCGATTGATGTCATTTTTTTCCTGATTCGAATGGCTAGATGAATTGCGGGAAAAAATCATCTCTAAAATTCGAATTGCCATGAATTGCGGGAAAAATTCATCTCTAAAATTTAGAGACCCTCTTTTTGGGTTAAAAAAACCTCCAGTTTTTTGGGTCGAATGGGTCGACGTTTGTTTTGGCCATAAATGTGGCAAGGATTCGAATGGGATCGAATTCTCACTTCCTGGATTCCCCTGGGAATCAAAATTGCCAATGACACTTTCAGCTGAAGTATAAAGTCATTCTGTAGCGGATAGATTCGGATAGATGATGAATTTTGTGAACGGTTTGATGCTGCGGAAAACTGAGATGGCGACCAAAAAATCCTTCAGAAACGGGTCAAAGATTCTCAAGAGTTGCCTTGTTTTGTTGACAGAAATTATGTTCTATCCGCTACGGGACAACTGCGCCAAAGAAAAAATGTGTTGCTCCCATCTTGATCTGTGGCTGCCTTGACGTGCCACTTGTTTGTGGGTTACCCTGGCAAGCATCGGTGGACATCACAATGTGCTTTCGTTTGACATCTAGGTTTGTTGGTGTTGAAGAGCCCTTCAAACCCATGTGCGAGGCTTAGAGGTTTAGTGCCCTGGTCTTCCATTCTTTCAGCTTGTTTGACAAGGTTCCTGGGATTTCCCAAATAGAATGGGCTAGCGCCCTGGTGCCGCCGACCCCCCCTATTTGGGGGGTGCTGTAGAGAGAGGGAGAGAGAGGGAGGGAGAGATAGAGAGAGGGCTTGGTGGAAGCTGCCGCGAGGGAT
>Ga0126342_10004472_pt1 | contig 23908 bp, 17 predicted proteins | sample Cyp1metagenome_FD_92528 | JGI IMG/M metagenome (GOLD analysis project Ga0126342, IMG submission 92528) | Coral microbial communities from Lord Howe Island, Old Settlement Bay, Australia - Cyphastrea 1 metagenome | ecosystem: Host-associated > Invertebrates > Cnidaria > Coral ...
ATACAGACAGACAGACATGCATACATGCATGCATGCATACATGCATGCATACATACATACATACATGCATACATACATACATACATACATACATACATACATACATACATACATACATACATACACACATACACACATACATACATACACACATACACACATACACACATACACACATACACACATACACACATACACACACACCGATATATAGCTATATACATATACAGATACTGGTGGTGTTAAGGCTCGAACTCAAAAAGAATCATGGTAAATTGTAGCAACCATCTTGGTAAATGATCATGGAAAAACTATCATTAGCACATAAGATGGCCAGTTTACCGTCACTCAGCTCCTTTTCATTAGCAGCAACCTCCCTGGCGGACCAAGCCCTGTGATGGCTGAGAGGGAATCCTCCTACAATTTGGATTTGGACCGGTCCGGGGAAAACCACAAACCCAAAGTTCATCGTCTCCCAACTTGATATGGTGGGGTTCCCAAGGGATTGTCCCTCACCTCATCTCACAGAATTGTTTTGAGGGAACCCCCCACCGAAAAATGACAAGCAAAGTTCAATGGATTGGACACATCAATCCAGTTTATTGGCTTTTGATCCCTAATTTTGTTGCTTATCCATTTATGAGTTGGCTGCGGACGGTCCAATTTTGGAGCTTCAAACTGTCAGCGAAAACGGCCCCGGTTTTGATGAAGAATTTCCCACGGATTTTTTCTTCATGAAGTCCCCAGTCATGAGAGGAATTGCCTCATCAAAACGCAAATCTGTCTTTTGTTGGTTACCCTCTGGTAAATTAACATGGACCCTGGTAGATAGGGGTTGGAAGACTAGTTTCGTCTAACAATTGGTGATTTCCAGGGTCTATGTTTATTTACCAGAGGGTAAGCATCAATTTTCAATATGTTTATTGCTTCAATGAAATCGACGTTGCCAAGCTTGATGATTTATTTATCCCAGAAAATGCCATTTACTCATTTACTCCCGGATTAAATGGCGATTATCACGTTGTCTACGGTGGGTAAAATCAGTCAGGCTTGACTTTCAGGACCATATGTTTGATGGTTAAAAGTTAAAGCCCACATATTTGATGGTAAAATCCTCCCATTAGATCGGCATTAAACTCCCATGAACCATTAAGACCACATTAAATCACCTCTCATTCACCATTAAGACCCCATTAAATATCATTAAATCACCATGCATATCCCATTCAATACGATACCTTCCTTGTTTTCATGGTTGAAAACTGCCGCTCCTCGTGCCATTTTCCGCCTCAGGCGACGAGGGGCTTTTGGGTCGTTTTGATGTGAAGGCGGCAGCGGTGAAGTAGGGGTGGTTTTTAAGCACATTTAAGCACTGATTTCATCATCCAAAGCACACTGAATTTGGATTTAGCATGGTTAAACATGGTTTAACCAAATTTCATCATCCAAACCTAGGATTTAAGCAGTGAAAGTGGGCTTTGACATGCTTTAACCACCAAAAAAATTGGGAGATTTATGAGGCTTTTACTAATGCAAAATTGGCGGATTTGGCCAGTAAATGATGGAACCACTGCTTATTTGACCCATTGAGCATGCCATCAAAAATACTGATTTCATCATCAAACATTGTGAATTCAACCAACAACAATGAGGAATTTGACCCAGAAAAAAAGGGGTATCCAACAAACACAGGAATATCATCCAGAAATTGGGATTGGTTAGTTGTTGATCAATGCCTTGATTCGGGCAACCCCACACAAATAAATCATTGTTTACCCTCTGGTAAACGTTTACATAACTATGGAAAATCACAATTTTTAATTGGAAAAGCAACTATTTCTATGGCTATTTTCAATAGCTATGTTAAATTACCAGAGGGTATCTTTTGGGAGCTTACCAGTTGCCGCCAAAACGATCGCTTGCTACTAGAGTTGTGTCCATCCCAAACCAATCATGGGACTTTAATCCGGTGTTGACATTGCAAAGGCATGTGCTGTAAGCAGTTGTACAGTAATTGCAACATTGGTGTTTGCAAAAGTTGGGGACATACGAAATTCTAAATTTGAATGCGTTTCATTTTCACACCCCAGTAGGATTCACAAAGTTATCCGGCACATGGTTTCAATCTGGCTCCATGTGCGATTTCAAAGCCAAACGTCTTGGCTAACATGTTTGCTGATATGTAGCTTTGCTCAGGGGTCCAATTTGAAATCCTGCACTGGAACAGTGAACGTTTTCTACCAAACTTGGTTGAATGGAACATCTTCAAGAAAACATGACATGTTGGGAAGTAAAACCCCATTGTTTCAACTGTAATTTTCCATTGAACCCAATTCCATTCATTGAATCATTGTGGGCCAATGTCCCAGTTTTTCATGGTTATACATTCCCTAAATACTCCTTATAAATCCTTGAAATAAACAACCATTGGACTCATTAGACACCATTTTAAGGATCCCTTAGTTACACAGTGTGCTTCCATTCTCCAGGCAGCACTTCTGTTTGCTCACAAGATGAAGCCACTCGGCAACCTTGGCTGGTTCTGTGAAGATAGGTGAGAATCCCATGGATCGTAAGTGGTTAGCAACCGGGATACAATGGGATTATATAAGAGTGATGAATAGTGATTGATAGTGATTGATAGTAGTTAGTAATGATTTTCATAGTGATCAAAGACTTGGCTATAAAACAAACCACTAGTTATTAACTAACGGGAACCTCGTGAACTGCCATAAATTCAATGGGAGAATCCCCGCCTTTCGGGGACTGACCTCCATCAGGCAGATGATCTTCCAAGTACCCGGCCTGGTCATGACGGACTAACAGACATAGCGAACTTAGAAACATGACCCAGTCGAAATTTCGTGAGTTTTCCCATTAATAGCATGGTGATTTATGACTAACAGTTTGCCATTGAAAATGACCATTTATAGTGAGTTTTCCCATTCATAGCATGGTGGATCTTTCCCATCAGTTATGTAAACGTTTACCAGAGGGTAGTACTTAGGATTTGACTTTTCTATCTTTTTTGGGCCTTGCTATGTCACTATGTTTCACCCGAAAAAAACTAACAAAACTGGGGAAACTAACTGGGTGGCTAGTTTTGGCATTCAATAAGACACTCCCCTTAAAGTTGTCTTTTCATGTGGAACCCCAAATTGATTGGGTGAAGATTGGTGAAGGTTCCCATTGATTGTGGTCATTTGTTTTGCATGATTTTCATCTGACCCAATTTACCCAACCTGGTTATGACTAACAGTCTGCCATGGAACATGGCCCATAGAAATAGATGGTTTACCTATTAAAAATTGTTATTTTCCATGGCTATGCTAGTCATAACCAGATGGTAATACACTTTTCCACAGATTCCCAGGGGTGCGAGCTTCAAGCTGGGTTTCGTAGTGAAACAAGTTCTGGCTTTCAAGATGGACGATCAATATGTGCTTGAGACATCCCCAAGAAGTAAGTTGTATAATATCTGCAAAAAAACAATCCGTTTCGGTTGGGTGAAACGCAAAGGAGGAGGGGCCAGTTGCACAGCCTGCCAGTTGCATGACATGTCTTCAGACTGTCGGAGCAGCTCCACAGAAATCCTCAAATTTCGCCTACTCATATCCAGGTGAAATGTAACATATACACTGGACATGGAGATTCGTGTACCCTCTGGTAAACTAACGTAACTATGTAAAATCACCATGTTTAATGGGTAAATCCACTATAAATAGCAATTTTCAATAGCTATGTTAGTTTACCAGAGGGTAACAAATAAGCAGCCTCTGATTCTTCAACGGCGATGAAGCACCATTCCGATGGGCCGGGAAGACAACAGCGCAGGGCCTGCACCACAACCACCATTTTTGATGGGTAAAATCATGATTTTGATGAGTGAAACATAGTGAAACCATCATGGGAATGGTGACTTCCCTGGCACAAAAATCGCCATGTGCCCAGGTTTCGTTCCGCCATGCCCGTGGGCGAATGGGCCTCCAGCTGGCTCTGCGTGCGGCGACATCTCAAGGGTCCCGGAGGTCGGGCGCGGGGGCGAAACATCTGGGAGGAGTTGCCTGGCGAAAGCTGCAGGATTTATGCAGCAAACATGGAGATTTCTGATGATTTTAACAAAACAGAAATGGTGATTTATGATGATTCAACATAGAAACATGGTGATTTATTATGATTGAACCAATGGTGATTATGATTCAACCAAGAAACAGGGTGATTTATTCTGATTCAACCAAGAAAAATGGAGATTTGCAATGGTTCAACCGACAATGACGATCCGTTATGATTTCATGAACAAACATGGGATTTGATGAACAATTGAAAGCAAGCAAGACTGTGATTTAGGGATCCAAAACGGGGATATAGCCAGAAACATTGAAGCAGGGACCCCCACCAGACGTTGGGGTGTACTCTGGGAGGTAGAAAGATGAGGACTTTTAGCGAAGTAACCACCTCCAAACATGGTGGTTATCGTTAATACTGGTATTTATACCTCCAACAGTTGAATTGGTTCCACCTATCCACCACCAAACGGATGGTTGAAACCTATAAATCATGGGATAGAAACCCTATCTGGTTGGTGGTTTGGAACATTTGGATTATTTTCCCATTCAGTTGGGAATGTCATCATCCCCACTGACGAACTCATATTTTTCAGAGGGGTGGCTCAACCACCAACCAGTTGTATAATGAACCATAGTAATAATTGAACCATAGTAATAACAGTTATTTATACTATCAATTATCGTTTTCAACAAACCATAGTTATTACCTCCAATGAACCATAGTAATGACTTTAAGCTGGCTGTGACTCTACTGAACATTGGGAGGGTAGAAATCATTTCTGGTACACTAAGAGTACGATATTTAGTGATACATTAATATATTAGGTATATATATATACTAGTATTATATAATATAGGTATATTAGGTATATAGTGATACCAAGATGTATATAGAATCATTAAATATACTAATATATAGATATCATATATTATGTATGGTACATTTCTTAGATGGTAATATCCAAATCCAATATGATGGATGGTTTAATGCATAATATATATATATGTATATATATGTATATATATATATATATATGTGGATACCCAATCATTTTGCCTAACGGTTTTGACTGCTTTTTGGATCATTTCACTGATCCCCACAGCCATTCAACCGTAGTGATTGTTCGAGGAACCCCTCCAGCGACTCACGGAATTTCTTGAGATTGAGCGCATGAATTTTCATTTTAGGGTTGGCGGATGTCACTTACATCCCCCTTTTTTCTCGGCTATTTTTGGGTCCCGTTCAGTATTTCCTGTTGTGAGTTCCCACTTTCTACTTGTGAACTATCCGCGTCTTTACTGGTTGAAGAGTTTTCAAACTGCTGCAACCATACTGGTTGGATCTGGTTGGTGGTTTGGAACATGAATGGATGGTTTTTCCATTTAGTTGGGAACAATAATCCCATTTGACTTTCATATTTTTCAGAGGGGTGGTGAAAAACCACCAACCAGTATAATCATATTGTTGTTTCCAGACAGTTCGGGGATCACCTCAGACCTCATTCCTGTGATCTGAATGATCTGAATGACGGTGAGATCCACATTTTCCTGGTGAACTACCAGTGATTGTTGATCAAGTTCCAATCTATGTATGTCTAGAGCTCTCTCTCTCTCTCTTTTTATGTATATATATATACACCAATATCTCTATATCTTTATATATATATATCAATATCTCTATATATCATGATATTTATATCTACTGTATAGATATAGATTTATCTATAGATTTATACACCTACATACATACATATACATATACATATACATATACATACACATACATACATACATACATACATACATACATACATACATACATACATACATACATATACATACATACATACATACACATACATACATACATACATACATACATACATACATACATATACATCTATCCATCTATGTATATGACTTCTCTGTTTCGCCGGTGGAAATCCCGGTCATCATAAAAAAAAGGCCGGCCCTGGCATGGCCACGGTGCGGTGATCAAGGCATCCTTCGACGAGAAGGTGGGATAACTATGGGGATATAGGGATACTGGGATAATAATGGGATAACTAGCTGATGATATCATATGGAGATTAATAACTAGCTGGTTTGGTGGTTTTTAAATGGAAATCCTGGGTTTAATGGGAGTTTAATGGGACTTAATGAAACTTAAATGATGGTTGGTGGTTTGGAACATGAATGGATGATTTTTCACTTCAGTTGGGAATTTCATCATCCCAACTGACGAAGTCATATTTTTCAGAGGGGGAGGTATACCACCAACCAGCTAGGAATAATGGGATAATTATGGTGATATCATGGGGATATCATGGAGATTAATAACTTTGATTAATAGCCATGAAATCATTAGGAATGGCATGGTGGTTTTCACTGTTTTGACATCCCAAATTGATGGATTTGACCAACAGAAGTGACGTGGGAAAACGTCTGGAAATGAGGGATTTCGCCAATGGAAAATATGGGGAAAGAATGGGAGATCCTGGGGATGCGATAGATGACTAAGCGTTGTTTATTCAGGGGGCTTGACCAACCAAAACAGGGATAGTACAAGCTAGGTGATGGGAATTTCATCAGCAATCAATGGGGATTTATATGGAGTTTTAACCAACAAACATGGTAATAAACCAGCTAGAATATTGCGATATAATATGGGGATAATGAGACAATGGGATATACAACCAAGACATATGATGTATCTCCATTTACACAATTTCTCTGTGTGCGTGTGTGTGTCTGAAAGCATAGTATACTACCAAAATTGTGGACTAGATTTAGGAGTACCCTATTTTCAGACATACAGATATGAAACCTTGGTGAGTGTGACATCAATGGATTGTCTTTGGGGAAATTCTCCCCCAAATTGAGGACGCTGAGGCCAGCCAAATAGGGGGGTTCAGCATGGAAACTCAGGCAACCTTGTCCCCAACCAACCCTGATTCTGTCCCAAAGTTTTGGCCTTTTTTGGTTTCAAACACCATTTTTATTCAAAGGAACCTCCGGTAATCAAACATGGCTGGCTGGGAAATCCCCGACGTAAATGGGCATTTTTTTCGGGGGAAACTCATCCAGAACTTGGAGATTTCCACCCAAAAAATGGTGCATCATTTCGTTGAAATGCGGGGGGCAGGCCCCACACCCTCTTGGAACCTCCTGGGGCTTTGATAAGCAGAATCCGGTGGAATCTCCCTAACCCAAGCTGTCAGGAACCCTATAGTAAACCACAAAAGAAATAAAACAAATCAGTTACCTCCAATCGTGTTGTTGTTTGATTTGTTTGAAGATCGTGCTGGAACTTCTATCGGAACTGTAGCTCCTGCTCACTTGACTATTTCGTTTGATTCCTCAATAAGAATCGAATCGATTATTCAATTGAGGATGGTTACCCTCTGGTGAACTAACATAGCAATGGAAAATCACCATTTTTCATGGGAAAGTCCACTATAAATGGCCATTTTCCATTGCTATGTTAGTTCACCAGAGGGTAAACCATCCTCAATATTTGGATTGTCACAATCGATGGGAACATCCACCAAACAACCATTCTGTTGAAGGTATTTTCTAGGTTTTTGACAGGTTATCCCAATACCAATGATCAAAAGGGAATGTTTTCCCAGATTATATGAAAACATCCAACATGAATACCCAACAAAATCTAGTATATTGCCAACATGAATACCCAGGCATCCCTTTATGTTGGATTCTAATGGCTTGGAGTCCCTGTCACCTGTCAGGACTTACTTTTTGCGGATGAAGACGAGACGTGGCAGGAGAAAACGCGATTTTTTTTTCGACACTGGAGACGTGGGGGAGCAACTTTGTCAGAAGATGTCAGAACTGCTGTAAAACTGAAAAGTTGCAAAGCCCAATAGTTTCCACTTTTCCACTTCTTTCTACTTTGCCATCTGATAGCTGTGCCCTCTCGGAGCTGATGGAATCGACGTTTTTCGCTATCTGAGTCGAGCCCACGGCGTGACATGCTGCTCCGAAACATAGAAGCGTCCCATTTGTAGCTGGAGAAAATCAAACTTTACTTCTCATTTGCCAATCATCCTTTGGGGTATTGATTAGAAACCCACATATTAACAATTTATGAGTCCTTTTCTAAATGGTTGGTTGATCAATAGAAGGTTCTGTCTATTCAACAACGAATAGATAGATTCTAGTAATACTTCACCAAACCGGCCCCTCTATTTTTCCTAAAAGGACGATATTGTTATGGACCCGTTATTGTTTCGAAGCATTTCCAGTCCCTGCAAGGACAGCAACTCGAACCTCCGTGTGACGTTTCGGTTGCTTCCTGGGAGCATCGGCTGCAGGAATTGGGATGTACATGTGACTTACTTAACATCAATTGGGGTGGACTAAAGTGACTTAAACATACTTAAACTGGGATCAATTGCGATTCAGTGACTTCAATTGATCAAACTGACTTACTGGTGCTTAGCAGGGAATGTGGGAATGATCCACAATAACTATCAATAATCATCCCAGCAACCCCCAGCAACCCATCCATTCCCTACTAAGCACCAGTAAGTTGATGAATGTTTTTTTTCCTCTGTGACTTCAGATTCGTGTGTATTCGCCAGCAACAAACATGTGGAACTTGACGGATCAAACACGTGGATGACCCGATTGGCTGGATCCGCGATGTATGACGCATGGCGCATGGCGCATGGCAGAGTAGTCTATGAAGGAAAACCTCAAAAAACACCATGTCTGCAAAAAAGGGGTCAGGTCAGATGTCAGAATAGTTTAGATCCTTCACATTCTATCCTCCCATTCCAAGGTTTGAACTCTCCATGGGTTTTTGTCAGGTCCGAATAGTCAGGTCCACGATCTAATTCCTTGAAGTATCAAGACATCCCTTCATTGAATGGCAATAAAATCCATAGTTACCCTCTGGTAATTTAACATAGCTATTGAAAATGACCATTTATAGTGAGTTTTCCCATTAAAAATGGTGATTTTCCATAGCTACGTTAAATTACCAGAGGGTATCCATAATTCCTTTCTCAAGTTTCCTCACATGATCTAGCGATGGCTGAGGAGCGGCTCGGTTGAGTACCCAGAGCAGGGCTTCTACCTGTTGGAACTGATTCCCAAGGTGCCGCTGGCGCAGGTCGTATGTCTAAATATTGAGAACATCAATGGAAAACCATGGGGAACATCTACAGGAAACCATGGGTTTTTGATGGTTTTTAGCCCTTTAGTTATGGTAAGGGCTCCAGATTTGAACCAATGAACCTCCCGTAAAACGGCCTGGGGTGGGGTAGCAGTTTGTTGAAACGGCTCCGGTGAGAGATCGCTTCTCTGCTCTCTACATACATCACAACAAAAAGTATGTTTTCAATGTATGAATGCATGATAATACATAATAATGCATATATATATATATATATAAGATTATATATATATATATATATAAATGTAAGTATATAGGCACATGCCTACGAGGGCAAACCGTACGTGTAGTTGCCCAAATCTTTATAAATCTTGATATGCATCTGATAGCATTGTGCCTTGTCTCGAGCCATTTTCTCAGAGGAAGTCATAGTCGCAGTAAGGTTCGCTTTCTACCCCCGGCCGGATATATATGTACTTCATCTGTATGTGAATGTATATATATATAATATAAGTGGGTATATGTATATATATATATATTAAATGATACATACATAGCAAACACACAATATGTACCCTCTGGTACTCTAACACGGCAATAGAACATCTCAGCTTTTGAGAAAATTCGGGATACGGGGGCCATGAGGCGCCTGGTAGCTGATGGCGACCAGCTTCTGCACAGTCGTCCCGCATAGATCAATGGCGTAGCGTCACTTCTGTTGGCTGAGTAGAAGCAAAGATCATTAGCACAGCATCACTCCTAGTGGCAAGTTCGAAGTAAAGATCATTGGTGTAGCAGACATCGAACGTTAGCACAGCTACCCCGACCCCCCGCCCCCAAACCCCAGCGACCATGGCACAGGAGAGACACGCCAGACGCAACAGACGCATTAATGAAGGCCACAGATCAAAGCCAGGACACCAAGAAACATCCACATCCAAACAACAACAACATCAACTCCTGTGCAACTTCCAGGTGTTACATGGAACAAGTGCGTGAGTCTACATACATCCAAACCAGGCACCTCTTTAAGCTGGCCACTGGGAGGCACCTTGTATCATCCTCATGATGATTACTAGTGTCTTTACTGTCTTTACTACTATTCTCATAACAAAACTCCCCATTAAAATGGTTGACATGACTTTAAAGAACATCTAACAATATAATATAATATAATAACATTCCAAATGAATATAATCCATCTAGCCATTAATTAAAATGGTTGACATGAATTGCTAATTAACAGCAGTAGAATTTACCCATGGCGCCGTGGCTTGATTCGTTGTTTTCCGACACCCATGGCTAGGGAAAGCCCCAAAAAACGCTTGGTTTTTAAGGCCCACGAATCATGCTGTTTTGAACTTAGAAGACCATAGTGTACCCTCTGGTAATTTACCATAGCTATGGCCAATCACCATTTTTTATGGGAAAATCCACTATAAATGGCCATTTTCAATAGCTATGTTAAATTGCCAGAGGGTAGAAGACCATAGTGTAAAAAAACTACCATGGCTAGGTAATTAAACAAAATGTTGCCATGTTATGGTCGACTTAATCAAAAAAACATGCTGATCAACTCAACTGGCAGTCTTATAGTTACTCCTATTCCCATTATAATCATGCTGTTGAGTTGATAATATCCCATTAACAGACCACTATATAGTTACTCTTATGACCATGCTGTCTTCATTGCTACACTTCCCATGATATCCCCATTGGGTGCAGTTCCACTTATTAGTGGATGAATATGGATGAATAATATAAGGGTGAATATAACATGCCAATTAGTGAACTAATTGGGTGAATATAATTAGGTTAGTATATCCCTTATTAGTGGGTTATAATGTTATAAGAATATAACCACAGTTTTTTTGGGGCCCCACATCCCAACCCCATGGGGGAGAACTCAGCATGTTTACACCGATTTTTTGCACCCAAAAAACCACCGAGGGGACATGTCTCCTAGTAGTTGTCATTATAGGTGTAACCCCAATATCATGAATTCTCATTTTATTGTTTCCATTAATTCCCATTCCCATTCAATCACAATGTCCGTTGATTGAAACGCCATGTTTCTATGGTATTACCACTGGGTAGTTCTTCAGCCACTACCTACGAGGCGCTGTCAGAGAGCTGCATGGCTCTGGCCTTGGGCGAAGTGGCACAATGCCACGCGGGCGCAAGCGAAGATGGGGGTGAAACGCCCCCCGGAAGAGTTGGGAGAACCAGCCATGGTTAAAACCAATGGGTAAACATAGAAGGATTACCCTCTGGTAAACTACTGTAACATAGCTATTGAACATGGTCATTTATAGTTGATTTACCCATTGAAAATGGTAATTTTCCATAGTTATGTAAACGTTTACCAGAGGGTAACCATTGCTCGACATGGGGGTTTTAACCCATGCTGAAACTCCCTTGGATATGGCGACAAAATGTTTTTTTTTTGGTACAATCAAAAATTGGCGAAAAACCATGGGGATTTAAGTCATTTGACCGATGAACAATGGAACTTGGGGATGCATGTGAGCTATTGAAAATACCTTTGTTGATTTGGTGAAACGAGGAATGTACTACCTGGTTATTATAGGGAATTATTACAAGGCATGGGAATACTTTTCAACCAGTATAATGGGATGGGATAATGGCTCATATGGTGAAAACGGGATTTAACCATCAACACATTGTGAAACAATGGGATTTAACCATGGAAAAATTGGATTCGACCCAGTGAACAGTGGAAGAATTCTGCGTTTTTTCGGATCAAACAGATCCATAGTACTGTGGATAAAACACGTTTTTCTAGGGGTATAGTGGTGATATCATGGGGATATATCTGGGTCACCATATCTGGGATATATAACTGGTGATTATACATCTGGTGATATCAGATATTTCTGGTGATTATATATCTGATAATGCCAGGTATCTGGGATACAATGGTGATATTTTAGTGGTCATAACATGATATCTGGGTCTGTCTGAAGAGGGTATTATATAACTCCAGCCTATGGTGCATATAATAATTTGGACAATTATGATCAAGCATTGGATGGAATGGGGTACCCTCTGGTAATTTAACATAGCTATTGAAAATTGCCATTTATAGTGGATTTTCCCATTAAAAATTGTAATTTTCCATAGTTATGTTAGTTTACCAGAGGGTACTCTATTTTCTGAAAAAGAAAACATATGTGCCACGTTCAAAACGTGGCTTATTGGCCCACGACAGGGGATGGTCATAGGAGTTAAAACATGCCATTTTTTCAGAAGTTTCACTATGGGATAGGATGAGCATACCGCATATACAATGTTTTGACCATGGCACATATGGCGGTGCGCGAATATCATGGGGATATGATGCATTTCTGTTTGGTGGTTTGGAACATGAATGGATGATTTTTCCATATATTGGGACTAATAATCCCAACTGACGAAGTCATATTTTTCAGAGGGGTAGGTATACCACCAACCAGATTGTCATCATACTACCATGTTATCCCATAATTCACCATATAACCATTGGTTTATCACCCAAAATATCCTCATCGTTGTTGGTTTAAGATGGGGGTTTTATCACGCAAAGATGTTTTTTTTTTTTCCCGAGTAAATGATGGAATTCAACGGGGGGTTACACTGGTTACAGCTCCTGTTTAACCAATCCAGGCTAGAAACTTAACCTGGTTGGTGGTTTGGAACATTTTTTTACTTTCCATAATATATGGGATAATCCTTCCCATTGACTAATATTTTTCAAGATGGTTACAACCACCAACCAGTAACTTAACCAAGAAAGCCTCACAGACTGACCTGTTTTGAGTTGTCTATGTGTGGGCGGACTGCTGGCTGAAAAAAAGGGGAGGAAAAAAACACTGGTGGTTTAACATGCTTTGAGCAACACATATGGGGATATAGTGGTGGGTAAATATCCTAATTGAACATCACCCAAATATTGGGGATATAACTTATATAATCAATAGATACTTGTTTTAGTGATGTGAAACAAATCCCCAAGCCATGGGACATTTACCAAACCCTGGGATATAGTGGTGATATGAAATCGACAATCATGGTATCAGGGAAAACCATCGAACTGCTGGCCATTTTCCCGCTAGCCATGTTAGATGAATGAAGAGGGTATTACAATTTGCCAAGCAAACATATGTGGTTATGTGGTACCCTCTTGTTATTCAACATAGCCATGGCAAATGGCCCATTTATAGATGGTTTACCTATTAAAAATGGTGATTTTCTATGGCTATGTTAAATAACCAGATGGTATTACCAAATTATCTAAAGATTGTTGGGTATTGACCCAAACAGTCTCCCGTCTTGACCCAGCTAGGCTCGAGAACGCCACCTTGTTGATGGATCTAGGTCTGTGGCATACCCCAAAAAACCAGAGGCTAAAACCCTCCAGTAAACATACAAAAAGCTATCGAACATCATCATTTTTAATAGGTAAATCAACTATAAGCAGCCATTTTCAAGAGCTATGATTACCAGAGGCTTATGTTAGCCTCAACGTTTACATAGATGTGGAAAACCCGGGGCACCACCAGGCATTAAATGGAGATCTCTAAAAAACGCCACTTTTTTTCGGCGTTTCGGCTGGTCGAATCGAAGATTTAAAGGAACGTTGAAGTCCATGACTTTCTGGATTATATGTGTGTATATATATATATGGACTTCAAATATATAATGGGGATATATAATCAATCTGGGTAAATTATAACGACCTCACTGCGACTGAGCCCTGGAATCATGGTTAATAAGGGGAATCATTCCTTAATGGCCTTAATTCAGGATAGTGACATATTATTATAATTTACCCATACATATATATATATATATTATATTATATGATAATAATATATAGAGACAAGAGATCCCATTTCTGATAGTCAATCCAGAAGGTTTCATGTGTTTTCAACTCCAATTTTTGGATGGTCACATTTCTGCAACAAAGGTCCATCACCATCAACTTGCCTTGACTACTTCAAAATCAAACCATACACGAAAAACATCAAACCGTACAAGACAGAGCAACTTGGCCAAAAAAGGCTTTCTCTCAAAGTTAGGGTTTCACTGTACCCCTTTATGTCTCCCCTTTACCCTCTGGAAAATTAACATAGACCCTGAAAATAGGCTAGTTTGAATGGAAACTAATCTTCCAACCCCTATCTGCCAGGGTCTATGTTAATTTACCAGAGGGTATATACCCCGGGCCCCATTTTCAGAGCCATTGGCCCATTAATGGCGGTGTCTCTTCACCATGAGCTTTCTAAACCCATGGATTTAGGGGTGATATCCCAGACTCTACATCCGTATATCACAAAAGCATCCACCGTTTCCAATGGTGGAATTTAGGATGTTTCGATAGTTTCTGGTTGGTGGTGACTGGATCATGAATGAATTTTATGACTTTCCATTCAGTTGGGAATGGAATAATCATCCCAACTGACGAACTCATATTTTTTCAGAGGGGTAGGTATACCACCAACCACCTTTTAGTATATAGTTGGTACATGTATATGCAATACAGTTAGCTATTCGTCACCATGTTCTTTTGGCCGGCGGTTTGTCACTGGAGTACCAGTGACCCTTAGGCCCTTTGGTGCAGAGTCTGGTGTTGGATGGACGGCAGCGTGGCGCCCCTTTGTCCGTGCGTCTCGGTCGTTTTGGGTTTGAGCAAAGCGGATTTGGATTGGGAACATCCCAAAGATTTGCTGATTGAAGGTTTGGGAAAATCATGGAACATCATGGAAAATCATGGGATAATATGGGATATGTTCTCTTTGATGTTTGGACATTGTTCCATGATTTTCATCCCAAATGGATTGCTGATTTCGGAAAACTGTTGTCGCAAAGGGTCGCCCGGGTTTAACATGTGGAGGTTTTGAAATGGGGGCACCCCCAGTTTTTATCCATTTATCGATGGATAATAAACCATCTATTGGATCTATTGGGGGATACCCCCATTGATGGAAACCCCCATCCCAGAAGTGAAGATTTTTGCCATCTCATATGATGCGAAAAGATCTCTGGTTTCAATTGCTGAATTCTTCCCTATCCCAACCGAATGTTGATAGTTTGAAACCCCATCTCGGGTTCATATTAAACACCCACCAGAGACCAACATTTTTAATGTTGGGATGAAACCACATATTATTTATGACTGGGACCATAGAATGGGGTTTAGTATTAGGGGGATAGGATTATACACTCAAACGCTGGGCTTTGACCAGCTCTATGATTCGTGGCATCCGTGTGAGCGAGTGAGTTTTGATGGGATATACCCCATAAAGAGCATCCAGTTGTTGGTTTTGCATCTCATGAAATATCCCCATCATATCCCTGCAAAACGCTTGCTTGAAGATATGATTTTCCTAGTGTTTAAAACTAAAAAAGCAGCATTTTTCGATGGGAAAGTCATTCTTTTGTGATTGAATCACTGAAACATATTTATTTTTGTATGCATTCATCTCAATTGTGTTTGGTTTAACATCTCCATAATATCCCCATATCTATTCCATCCTATCACCATAGATTTGCTGGTGAAATCACAATTTTTCTTTCTTGTCAAATGATCCAAGATATCCAAGTTTGACCTGCTGAATTTCACCATTTGTTCCATGACATTGAGTCTGGTTGGTGGTTTTTCTGGGATTCAATCCACCAATTCATGGTTGTTTTATGGGATTTTTCATGGGATTTAACCAACAAGAAATGGTGATCTGGTTGGTGGTGACTGGAACATGACTGGATTATTTTTCCATATATTGGGAATAATGATCCCAACTGACGAACTCCATCATTTTTCAGAGCGGTAGGTATACCACCAACCAGGAGTGGCGTGCAACGCTCATTTATTGAACTAGCCATCCGAGGTTTCCCAAATATGACTTGTTTTTTTATCACCATGTCGGGCTGGTTTTTCAGCCCTATTTATTGATGGTTGAGTCACCACAAAAGTGTTAGTTTTCAGACACCAGACACCCAGATAAGTTGCGTTCATTTAACCATCTCGCCCTCATACTGTGGATGGAAGAAATCTTGCAGCACCTTGGATGGTTGCAACCCTATAATAGTGGTATAAACCACCGTTTTCAACTGGCGCAGGATTTCGCAACCATCCACCGTATCTCCATACTAGCTAGCTCGACAATCTAGACCCATGGTCATGTAAAATCATCTTAGATGGTAAAATGGTTTGGGATTTTAGATGATTACCAGTATCAATGGTCGAAATCCCCTATCATCCATATCCATTTACCCTCTGGTAAACTAACATAACTATGGAAAATCACCATTTTTAATGGGAAAATCAACTATAAATGGCCATTTTCAATAGCTATTTTGACATAACCAGAGGGTACCTAAGTAAATCCCCAACCATTTGTTGCTTCAGTCCAGCAGCTCCGCCGCTCCGCAATGCTCCGCTGTGTCTCAGATGTCCCAGCCGCAACGGGCTCGCCTTGGCCGAGACGCTACAAGCCTCCTTTGAGGCACTGATGGAACAGCTGAATGAAGCTCGAGAATGCCCGGCAGTGTCAAGTTTTTGTTTTTGAGTTTACCCTCCACAAACAGTTTGATATTGGTTTAATAAGGGTTTAATTGTGGTTAAATAATGGTTAACTGTGATTTATAGTGGTGATAAAACTGGTGATTCATTGACGCTTTTTCTAGTGGTGAATTAGGTGGTGGTTTATCGAGAAATCGCCATCACAACCATCCCCAATAGAGAAAAATATATATGGGATGATACTAATCAATATGGTTATTTAACATAGCCATGGTATAGATGGCCCATCGAAATAGATGGTTTACCTATTAATAAAAATGGGTGGTGAATCTTTCCATGGCTATGTTTAAAAACCAAATACTAATCAATATGGTACTATATTGGGATCATATATGTGAGAGTAAACTAGGAAAAAACCATCCCCAATTTTTGTGGTTTGTTATTGGGTATACCCTCTGGTAATTTAACATAGACCTTGAAAATCATCAGTTTTTAATGGAAACTAATCTTCCAACCCCTATCTGGCAGGGTCTATGTTAATTTACCAGAGGGTAACGATGTATAACGCACATTTCCGCACTGGGATGATGCAATTCATGAGCCCCAGTCATGGTCGGTTTAAGGGATGGTGACTCTGGCACTATGGCGTTGGTTTACAGCATAGCGAAAGTTTAATGACCAACATGGGGGTATTAATAGGATAAATATATATATATATATATATTTATAGTGCCAAACAAGGATACATGTAGTCTTATAGCATCTTATAGCTATTTTTTGTGCTGGTTACCCTTTGGTAGTTTAACGTCGCTATGGAAAATGGACGAGCATTGCATGTTTTCTGATGATTTACCGCGATTTACCTATCAAACATGGCGATTTTTCCATATCTATGTCATAGACCCTGGAAATCACTAATTTTGAGTGGAAAGTTATGTTCCAACCCCAAAAAATGGCCACGGGACAGTGACCAAGAGATATGGTATACTGCAATGGGTTAGATATGGGCTAGAATGGGATATGATTAAAGCCTGAAGCCAACAAAAACTGGGGATATGAATGATATAACTATTCAGATATGGCGTTAGAGTCACTCACTCAAATAGGGATATTACAAGCTATGTGGGTATTTAACCGACAAGAAATAGGTGGTTTAACGAGGAAATGATGGAATCAATGATATTTCCCCAATTCATAAATGGAATGTCACATATTTGGATGTTAACTAGCAAAAAATCCAATTCATAGGGATTCAAGTGGCAATACCAGAAATGGTAATTTAACTGGCAATAGGATGTGGAAATGCTTTAAGATGTTTTAACCAGCTAAATGGGTCTAAATGCATTTTTTGTTGGTTAACAAAATTTAATGGTTACCATATATATATATGTATATTTCCATTTACCAAAATTTAATCAACACTAAAATGGTGAGTTTAACCAACCAAACTGGGGAGTTCACTCTTTCAACGTGTTTTTTTTTCACCAACACGATACTGTTTTTTTGCAAGACATGGGGGATCTAAACAACAAATGGTTGGGGATTTACTTGGAAAGTACGGAGATATGATGGCGAGATGCTTTTCCATGAGCAACGCAGAAAACAACAGAAGTGGTGATTTAACCAGCAATAAATTGGTGTAAAAAACCGGCAACACCATTCAGGTCCAGGCGACATGAATCTTGGTCCCCAAATCTTTGCTTCATGAAGTTTGCTGCCAAAAAACTGCATTACTTGGCTGGTTAAACCCGAGTTTTTGATGCTTCCTCTTCCATTTTTGCTTGTGAAACCAGAGTTTTTGCTGGCCATTTGCACGATTTTTCATGATTTTCATGGTTCCTCCCCCAATTCTTATGGGAATTCATATGCGTCATCCGTATTCATCCCCATATCCTGATGTTTTCCATGGTTTTTCGACCGTTCCTCAGGGTTTCCCCAGGCGCGCCGTGGGGCCATGTCTAAGGAGTCGCAGCGCTCGGCCGTGGACTTCGCCTTGAAACATTCGCTGGCACAGGTCCAGGCCAGCCAGATGGATGAAATGGGCCTAGATGGATGAAGTTTAGATATGGATATTACTGGATATTAGTAATGGATATTATATATACAGTATATATAATGATATTTATATAATAGAAATGAGCTGGCCTATATATATATAATGATAATTAGTGGATATAAGTGGTATATTAATGGATATTAATGGCATACGAATGGATATTAATGGATATTGATGGTATATTGATGGATATATATATATGGATACTTATGGATATGAACGGATATTAATGGTAACTAATGGATATTAATGGATCTTAATGGTATATGAATGGAACGATATATATATATATATATTTGATTACACACCACTTACTAAGTGGGATGCACATACGTATTTATGGAATGTCAATACTTTATTTATATAGATAGCATGCAAAACTATATACTAGCTATTTGAGATGACATGGGGATGACATGGGGATGACATGGTATATTCACGGGATTACAATGGTTATTACTGGTATTTAATGGTAGGGGTGATCTGCAGATAAATGTAATGGTCATGAACCATTAGATGTTCTGCCAGATGCTATATACATATACAGGTTTCCAATCCATAGGGGTACCCCCCAAATCATCCAAACGTAGACCATTTTAGTATAAAGCTAGGGTTTTGGCGATCCCCCCATTTTAAGACACTTCCATTATTAAGCATTAATCACCATCATTAATTATTAACCATCATTCATCCCATTATCATCACATCATTTGGACCTTCACCATCACCCAATTTTTTTCCCAATTATTCCCAATTTCCATGTCGTCAAAGAGTCCAGCTCTTGCTTTAATTAGGAAAAATACTATGAAGGATCAAGAGCCCTGGTAGTCAGGCTAGTGTGTACTATTGACTGACTTGAAATATTGGAACAGAGGAATAGAACACATTGGTATCTCTGGAATATGGTACTTGGAATATTCTTTGGATTTCGTGTGTACGAAATATCTTCTGCTATATAAGGCCCAAAAGGGAATATCCCCACAAAACATGGCCAAAAAATATGGTACAAGGTGGTGCCCCCCAGTTATAAGTTGGTTTATAAATTTTATCATCCCCTAAAACTATAGATATATCACCAACAAAAACCATAGAACAATTGGAGTTATGTGCACCAACTGAACGCTATCGAACGGGGGCACCACCATGGCCAGTGTGCATCGTCAGGGCCCGCCGGGCACTGGAAAGACGTTGACCACTGCGGTCTTGGCCACCTGTTTCGCGGCCGAGAACATGAGTTCAGGCGCTGAGATGGGAGATACCAACAGCGGAGAAAAAATGTGGGGATTTTACCTGGTGATTACCATGTTTTCTGGGAATTTGTCACAGAAATGATTGATTTCATGGTGATTTAATGCAATACAATGGTGATTTTCTGGACATTTCTTAGTGATTTTGCACGAATTTCATGGGATAATGAATCATTAGATTTACTTGGAATGTAATGGAAGACATTCTCTGGTAATTTGGTTCCAGTTCTATACAGAATGGGATGTAACGGATGTCACTTTAACCAACAAAATACAGGGGATCTATTGGGAGAATCATAGGGATGTAACTGGAGAATCACCATTTTCGATAGGCACAGCATCCAACTAAATGGATTATTTTCAATAGCTATGTTAAAATTTACTGGAAGGTAACCAGCAAAAAAAAGAAAGGTGTTTGACCAGCAACGCATTTCTGATTTTACATCTGAAATCGGGAATTTAAGCAGGATGCATTGGGATTTAGATATGTTTCAGCCAGGACAAATGGCATTTAACTAGAAGAAGGGTGATTTAACCCTCAAACATAATGGTGGGAATTAACAGTATATGAACACTGTGGTATATAATAACTTGCAAATAGTGGAACTCATGGTCAGATGGATATTTAACATCAAAGAATGATGGGAATATCTACGTATAACATGTGGGAAATTGACCATCAGAAGTGCATTGGTAGCGCATTCTGGTCCGCTATTTCTCAGTCAACCACCATGCCTTGAATTTCTGATAGCCTTCTGATGAACAGCTTATGGGGGAGGCCATGGAGAGGGCATGGGAACATTGACCCTGGCGCCAAATGGACATCGATGCCCCTACATCTAGTCCAGAGGGTCCCACAAGGTCAAGGTGAGTCAAGGCATTTGGCGAAACTGCCAGGATACATATCAAGTGGACTAGCGAGCGGCACTGACCCACACTCGATGCATCGCCGCGGTGTTTTTTGACCTGGTTCTTTGCGTTTCCTTTAGATCGCTGCGCCTGCGATCACATTTCCGATGCAGGCGATGTCCACTTGGCCTGCTCATTGATAACGGTTATTTTGAAAAAAAAAGGCATGTTTATGGATACTAGACTCGCATACATGACAGAATCATGCTGCTTGAACATGGAAAACCATGATATAACCAGGATGCCCGAGCTGTAAATTGTAAAAACAGATATAAGAACTCTTCAGCATGTAAAAAAACGGTAATCCAAAATTATTAGTACAGGTTTGCAAATGATTAAACTGGGTTAGTAAATGTTCAGTATATCAGCTGTCAAACTTTTTTTAATGGTGCTGTAACCCAAAGCATCACCAGGGCCTTGATTTCTACTTAAAGTTGATGTGACACTGTGGCAAAACAAAGACATAAAATTGATATACAAACCCCTTAGAAAATCATTCTCAATATCATTATTGTATTGAAATGGTTTATGTTTTTGATACAAATTGATTGAAAAAATCACCTAATTATAATTCTTTGGGTTGCAAATGGAATGTGGCATGCCAATAAGTCTTGAACACGTATTGCTAAACACGTCATGCTAAGCATCATGAAGCCAGACCTGGGGGGGAGGGTGCGCTGGCTGGCTGGTTGCGTCGCTCTGGCTGCATGGCTTGCTCCGGCTGGTGGGTGTCTGTGTGTGTGAGTGGGTATCTGTCTGCCTGTATGCCTGTATGTCTGCATGTTTGTATGTATTGTATTGTATTGTATTGTAGTGTAGTGTAGTGTAGTGTATTGCGTTGTGTTGTGTTGTGTCGTGTCGTATCGTACCGTACCGTACCGTATCGTATGTCTATGTCTATGTCTATGTAAATGTATGTCTATGTCTATGTCTATGTCTGTGCCTGTGCCTGTGCCTGTGCCTATGCCTATGCCTATGTCTATGTCTATGTCTATGTGTCTATGTCTATGTCTATGTATTTCTATGTTTGTTTGTATTGCAGCAGTGTATCGTGTTTCCTTGGCAAAGTAGATAGCTCTTCGAATTCATATGGGTTTACTAGTTTACCCCAATGTATTGGGATTGGGATAAAAATGGATAACATATGTTGATTATTTGGGGGATTAAACCATCACAGTAGTATTATGAAGACCAAACACTATTATCATTAACATTGGTATTCTACTATGATCCATTAATTGATTAGTTGGGGATTAAACATGAAAACCTGATCACATGACATTTCTCACAACAAAAAAACACCATTTCCATTGATCTCATCACCATCCGAAAACGAAAAACCATCAATCAATGGCCATTTCAGGATCCTAAATTGGAGGTACCTACCATATATAAGGCCTATTTTTTAGGGACATTTCTCACATTTTCGACCACCGTTTCGCGAGGCGAAAATCGTGCGGTGCTGCTGTGCACGCCCACGAACCGTGCGGCGGATTGTGCAGCGGCCTTCGTGGCCAAGATTTGCAGCAGGCGGAGTGCGCAGCAGCGCTGGGGCCGGCCGGCTGGTGGTTAATGACTGATTCACTCGGTTGGTATATGGGAAAACCCACGTATAACCCATGTAAAACTGGGTATATCCTACATATAATTGGTATAATGTGGGTAAAACAATAAACCATCACCCAGTCATCACCATTTTTATAGGTGGTATGGTTACCATTCCCAGTCATGGGTGGTAAAAATGACATTGTTTTACCCACACTATGGGAAATCTACCGGAAACCATGGTTTTACCAAATGTTGGTGGTTCCTTAGTGAATTTTGAATTCTGGTGAATGATCTGCTCAATAGGGAATTTGAGCAACAACATGGAGAGTGTTACGGTAAATGATGGAATCAACGGGTTGCGATGGTTGGACTAGCCCAAAAAACGAAGATTCTAAGATCAAACCAATCATTTTATGGGGATGTACGGGATTTGTTTGATGGGCAACGTGATAAAAAACTGGTTTGATTTGGTGTGTTTTTATGGTTTTTAACATGTTTAACCAGCAGAAACTGGGATTTCACCGGCCTTAACCAGCTAATTTCATCATGCCAACCAAGCCAACCAATAAAAATCATGGGATTTAGCAGTTAGTGATGGAATCATGGAGGTCTAGCCGGCAGTACATGGATATTTCCATGGGATGCTGCGGGCTGGTTGGCGAATGACATTTTTTTCCTGGCTGTAAATGGAATGTTTGATATCCTAAATGAGATTTTGCGCTGGTTCAATCTCCATATTTTGGTCAAAATCCGAATTTCATTAGTTGACGCCCCCTCCATTTCTGGTTGGTGGTTTGGAACATTTGGATTATTTTCCATAACATATGGGATGTCATCCTTCCCATTGACTAATATTTTTCAGAGGGGTTGAAATCACCAACCAGTATATGGGAAAAAATGGTTCCGAGATAAAATTGAAAAGTTCTTACTTCTGTGATATATATATATATAATGGATTTTGACACATCCCGCTTGAAATATGTTGATTTTTTTTGTTGTCGAGCAGTGTCTCATAGCTGCCGCTGCCTCCTTGTCTGCAAAACTGTCTTCCTTTTGTCTTCCTTCTGTCTCCCTTAGTGAACGTCGTTCTATGCTGCTCTTGGCTGCAGCTGCCGCCTTGTTTCCCAAGCTTGAAGGGGTTTTTAACACCTCTTCGAAGCCTGAGACGAAGTTGCTGTGTTGACCCCCGACTAAAACCTCCATTTGCAAGGGAATTGTCCATTAAGACCTCCATTATAGGGCTATTTTCCCATATTTTCCCATAATGTTCCATTGAACACTTCTATTTACAGATGATATTTCTATTTATCACGAAAGGTAGCTCCAGAGGGGCTACCTTGAGTTTTACTTTACGAAGTAAAGGGGAGGGCGGCCAGCCCCGTTACCTGATTCTTCAGGAGATTGCTAGTCATTTTA
>Ga0126342_10004473_pt1 | contig 23903 bp, 19 predicted proteins | sample Cyp1metagenome_FD_92528 | JGI IMG/M metagenome (GOLD analysis project Ga0126342, IMG submission 92528) | Coral microbial communities from Lord Howe Island, Old Settlement Bay, Australia - Cyphastrea 1 metagenome | ecosystem: Host-associated > Invertebrates > Cnidaria > Coral ...
AAAAGCGAGAAAAGCAAAAAAACAAAGAAAAGCAAGGAAAGCAAAAAAGCAAAAAAACAAAGAAAAGCAAGAAAAGCAAAAAAGCAAAGAAAAGCAGAAAAGCGAGAAAAGCAAAAAAGCAAAAAAGCAAAGAAAAACAAAGAAAAGCAAGGGAAGCAAAAAAGCAAAGAAAAGCAAGAAAAGCAAAAAAATGAATAGAAGCAAAGAAGCAGAGAAGCACTGCAGGAGGCAATAGAGTAAGCAGGAAGAAATCCAAAAAAAAATCCCTAAACTATAAAAAAAATAAATCCCTAAATAAATGGCCCTCCTTATTATATATATATGCAAAACTATAATTGGATCTGCGTTGCCAGAAATATTGTATTTGGGTGTTTCAGGTATACTTTCATAGTTTATCGCAACTTCAGAACTTCAAACAGAAAACAATGATAAGAAACATATTTCATGGTTGGTTGGTTTTCATATCCAAATGGGCGTGGTCTTTGTTGGAGGGGTGTAGCCATAAAATAGCAGGTGTCAGTTTTAATGGGAACATGATTTTCGCTCTCTCTTTCCATCGCCGTGTCGGAGGAAATCTATATACCCCTCTGAAAAATGATGGAGTTCGTCAGTTGGGATATGTCATCATCCCAACTGAATGGAACGTCAAAAAATCCATGGTTCCGAAACCACCAACCATCACTAATCATCATCATCATCATCAATAATAATCATCATCAATCACTATGACTACTATGAACCAGCCAGGCTATGGTTGCTTTCGATATTTCAAGCCCAACATCTGTGACTCGCCTCCGCCACGTCTTCGGCGTCTGGCGCCTCCAGGCCGCAACAACCGAACTGGAGAATCATCATTCAGCATTTATAATGGGGTATTAATGGTGGCTAGTGGTTAATAATGGTTGGACATGGTTGGTCGTAATGATTAATTGTGATTAATAATGGTGATTAATTGCTGTTTAATGGAGGTTTATCATGTATAGCTGGGACATTCAGTATAAATGAAGATGTTCCATTGCCACGTTTGACCACGGCTTCCAGTTCGCAAACTGGGCATTGAGACATTGAGCCCTCACTTACCCTTCGGTAATTTAACATAGCTGTGGAAAAAAAACGTTTACATATACTGTAGATAAATGATTTACAGTGCCTTACCCATTTCAAATGGTGAGTTTTCCTAGTTATGTGAACTTACCAAAGGGTAGAGAAAGGTTGATTCAGCAGTTCACACTTTATATATATGTGATATATATATGTGTATATACATATTGTGTTATGGTTTATGGCTCATTACTATTAATTATTAGTAACCAGTGACTACTAATTATCATTATTAATCAGACTATATATTCTAATGAGCAAGCACATGTTTGACCATATGCACTGCATAGCTTCAATGAGTTTCTCCATGGTGAAGGCTTCTCAGAATCTGTAGTGATTCCTCTGCCGACATGCCGGTGCATGACCGTTGATCTTCACTGAACACTTCTTCTCGAACTTGTGTGTGTGCATGCATGTTCCGATTTCTTGGTACGCTGGGTACACATGACAATCCTCCAGTGGATGAAATGTGGAATCAGACTAGTCCACAACAAAATTGATCTACACAGTTGCACAGTCATACTTGGATCTCACCTATACTCTTGCTTTAGGATGATTACATGCAAGTACAGTAGGGCTATTGCAACTGTAGCTTATTTGTAATCTCTCTCGGCCCTGTGTTCTTAAATGTTGATGCATACAGATACCGCCCATCAAACTGAGATCACCCATTTCACTTGGCTCCACAAAAAATACAACACTTTTTAAACCAGATCAAAGTCCATGTTTTATTCCCCAGCATTCTACCATCGTGCTCAACCATTTTCACTCAATTCACAGGAGATATGTTTCCTCCAGCACCCGCCAAATGGGTTGTCCTTACAACTTCACCACAGAATGTTTGCTTTGAGCCATCATCACCTTTGTCCGGACTTGCAGTGGAACATCATGATGTTCCTTAGCCTCACATAAACCCCGTGTAGAGGCTACCGTCGTGCTAGTCAGATCTTCATGCTCGTAAATCCCACACTTTGACTCTTTGACTGGTGAAATGCCCAAAGACTCCATTCCGTCCAATGGTTGTGAAAATCGCGCACCCCATCCAGGCCAAAGCATGACAACCTGAAAAAGATGAAACATGCAAAAAAAAACACATTGACACCAAGAACAGCATGACACTCAAATCCACATGACATTCCCCTTTTTAAGGATCCGTTCTAGATCCCTCTGCAGTAGTAGTCAACATTGTTCAGGAATTTCCCGGCCATGTTGGATGACATGGCCGGCGAAATCGCCATTCGATTATCCAATTACCGTACTATCCCTATTAAACCATATAGAGAAGCATATGATTATTAAACCATGTAACCATATATAATATCGAAGATACCCCTTTATACAACATGTAAAACCAGGGGCAAGTTTATTTGATCATCCCATCACCCCTATTCAATCATAAAATACAACATCATGCAACCATATCAAAACATTATTAAACATGATTAATGATTAAACTATAAAACCTCCATTCAAGTCTAATGACTAATGCTAAATTCACATGGGGTGTCCAATGCTTCAGGGCCCCCGACTGCATCTTCTGGAGCTTCTTCTGCCATGGCCTGGGGAACAAACACACCGAAAATAGCCATCAAAATTGAAGGTAACCTCCCCCGACAGTAACCTACCATTAAGAATGGAGGTACTCCTCCTTTAGCAGGGGTTGATATCGAATGTAATGTAGCAGTACCTGCGCGAAAAATGGACAAGTTCTTATCTATAGTCCAACAGCCCGGCGCCTCCACGTTTGACCAGCTGAAGCATGGACATTCCAAGAGCCAAAGTTGCGGCGAGTGACCTGCCCTGCCTGGAATGCCATTTGACCTGCGGATGCTGTCCCAGAAAAAAAACGAAATTCCACTTGCCATGTTTGATTAGTTTCAAACATGTAATCATGAGTTCTACGCAGAGCCTCGCTGATCGAGTGGCCCACAGAAAGCTGCTAGTTATCACTCATTTGCCCGCAAAACGTCACCCAAAAGGATTTAAGCATGTTTAAGTTCTTGGTATGACATTGTTGGTAATGGTCGCATCACCCTTTCAGTCCCCCGTGTTTAAACCATATTGTAAAAGTTACAGTGGGTAACCACATGTAACCACCAGTCGTTACGCTGCATGTTTCATCTCTGAAAAGAAGGATGGTGACCTAGAACCATGATGACCCAGGCAAAAGTAACTTGAGGATTCACGTCCTCCGCACACTTTTCCTGAGTCCCTGCAGCACTCAAGCTTCCGACTCAGGGATGACTATGGATGACTTAGGTCCACATCTCAATAGTCACGGTGAACTTGGTGAATGCCATTACCATTGGATACCGGGATTTTTCTTGGCCAACAATGGGAGGATAGAACATGAAGGGAAAACTGGGTAAAACATGATAATCATTCATGGATACATACCCAAATAAAAAACTGGGTAAACTAGGGTTTCCAGGATACCCCCATGGATTGCCAAGCTGAAGAACTCGTGACAATTGATTTGCTGAATGGATTTGATCATCCCGCTCTGGAAGTCGACTGCACCTGGGGGCCATTTTTGCCCCATGCGAATGCCGACTGGATCTAACAGGGTTCCCAACAACCTCAGGCCGACTTGAATGCCGACTGCCCAACTGCTATTTGTTGCTCGAAAGTGTGCGTGTGCTCTTTTTTTAGTCTACCTTTGTTGCAACGGGACATGGTCCATTTTGGCACTACTTTCAAAATGCAAAATCCTTCAATGTTGATGAACATCCATCCCGTTATGGACTAGTCTCTTGGGATCCCTACTTATGCTGGCCAATGGGGGTCATCATAGGTCATCATACATGATCATCTCAAATATGCTTGAACATGTTCAAACCAGCAAATATGGTTCATGGATGTTCATGGTTGATTCAAGTTGATCTTTCTCGCCTGCTCCACTTAGCTAGTGCTACAACAAACGTTTACTTTCTTACTAACTCTCCGATACTCGGCAGCGTTTGAGGCTTCTGTGGGATCCAAAGCGTCTAAGGCTTCTGCGTTTAGCAAAACGCCCCAAAGCAGAGACGTTCCCTGCAGGCTTCCCGTTTAGGACCCTGCTTCGAATTCGCGCCGCGGCTGGTTGACCCACAAAAAGTACTGTTATTTCTTGGCCTTGGTGGATGTGGATGTATGTTTGAATGTGTGCAAATGTACATCATGCCTTTGTATACATCAGGGTACCTACGACGCTAGTCTGTTCGTGAAACAGCTATGATCCCCATGTTTTACATTGTTTTACTGTATTAATTTGGCGACCTCGAACACAATGGAAACCCCTCTAGGCTCACTAAGCGTCATCCCAACATGATGGGAATGGATACGAGTGACATCCAGTGACATCGTTTGGTCACAGGGTCTGAGATCTCACACAAATACACCGACTTTGAGAAACCGATATCTCTTTGTCATCGAAAATGCTGTATATTCAAATATACATTGTATATAAATAAATATATGTGTGCATTTGCAAATTCATACTTATTAATTACACACCCAGATGCGTGAAAAAGAAAAGACCAACCTCGACAACAGCATCAACAACTTAGAGACCGTATATTTTGCAGTTTCCACTTCATCACCCTACATTCTATATCCAATGCAATAAAACAACAACGAATAAACTAAAAAACAAATACTGTAGCAACAATGAGTATCCTATATATGTAATAATAATACCATATGTTTAGTCATATAATAATAATACCATATCATCATTATTATTATGTTATAAATGGTATTATATAATCATGGATTAGTAAATAGTAGTACCATAAATGTTATAAATGGTAATACCATATCATTATCAACAAATCTTACTCCACTCAGGATTACTCATCTCCAGTCAACCACCGCCCATCGCCTGTGATACGCGACCGAATTAAGTCTCTCGAGGTCAGACCGGTCAGACCGGTGAGACCTGCGACGGGTGGCGGAAAAACGGCGCTACCATGGGCAGCTGGGCGGTGCCTTACCCATTCATGTGGTAAAATATGGTAAAAGCCATGTAAAAACCATGTAAAAGCCATGTCATAAATCATCCCCAAAATCAATTACCATTGGCGATAAGATGCGATAAAATGCGATATTTCCATGATTCCCACATGGTAGGTTTTTTTGTTGGATTTCCATGGGTTTCCCACATGCCCCATGCCCAGTTCTGGGCAAAGGGCAAGCCGGATGACCCATCGACCCATCGAAGTTCCCCACGGGACCACCAGGCACTTGCCAACAGGAGGCCATGATAGTTGAGCAATGCTTTGTCAAATACACCACAATCATAGAGTGATAGCAGTGATAGCACATACCATGAGTAATTCGTCAAACATGGCAATGGAATATCCGCCACTTAGCTTAATCATTTTACCATTAACACACCATTTATAGAGGATTTTCAATAGCCATGTTTGATGACGAGGGTATCCAATGGCAAAAAAATGGTGCTCCCCCCAACCCACCTTGCTGGCCCAATATCCTTCATTCTCCACCGGACTTGTGGGGCGGAAAGCCAAAGCTATAAAACAATAAATACATGGCTTGATTAAACAATATTAAAGTTGCGTAACTTGAGATATCTTGGCTTACTTGCATTCGTTTCATGCATTCACGACTACAGGTGTAAAGATGTGTTGATTGCTTCGTTGTGTTTCTCCAACATGGAGGAGGCCAAAAAAAAACTCAAAACTGGTTCTAAAACAGGATGGGAGATGGACTGGGATCACCTAATATAGCAAATCCAACCTAACAAAAAAAATATCACATTTTTCAAAAGGAAAATCATATTTTTTTACCATCTATGAATGGGCCATTTTCCCTAGCTATGTTAAATGACCAAAGGGTAGAACATTCAATCCTATTCTCAAGTATAGTGTTACGAATTGAACGTTGTTTACCATTTTGGGGCTGATATACAGCCATCTACAACACGGTTGATTCAAGTTCATTGATCATAAGTTGTATATTAAATTATCCATTCAATTGAGTCAACTTGAATATAGACACATAGTTTAAATCACCAAATAGGTTGGCTACATGTCACCCAGATTATCCCCATTATATCCCATTACATGCCCAATACATGCCCATTCTACAACGTTTTTTTTGTTGTTTAAATTCCCATTGTTTGCTGGTTTAATCCCACTAAACCATTCACCATTAGAATTCACCATTACAAGTCAATACATCAATATCAACAATCTCTGGTTGATGGTTTTAATCATCTTGAAAAATATGAAAGTCAATGGGAAGGATTATTCCATATTTTATGGAAAATAAAAAAAATGTTCCAAACCACCAACCAAATCTCGTAGCAAAATCCCATGTCTTGTTGGGCAACCGCTTCAACCGGTTTAAATCACCGAGCCACTCATTCCAGGTCCAAGGTCTCTGGGCGGATGAAAGGTTTGGCCTTGCGAGGAGCGTGTCTTTTGGACGGTGAGGTGATTGTTGGGTCGGGCTGAAGCAACAAACATGAAAAACTCATGGTTTAACCAGCAGAAATGGTGATTTTACCATGGAAAATGGTGATTTCACCATCAACAAATGGGATTTTACCATGGAAAGATTTGATTTAACCAAACACAACTGGCATTAAATTATTAAATCAAGAGCAAATGGTGATTTAGACAACAAACAAGTGTGATTAAAACCCGAACTCAGCTGGTCTAAACCCAAACTGAGCTGGTTCCCAGCCCTGCACCTCCAAGAACAACATAAATCCGTGTCATTTCTGTCTTGGTAATGTCTTGATACCCATTTATAATTTACAATATGTTGTACCCCTTCTGTGATCAACCATTTCAATGGAAATTCAACCGATCAATTCAATTATGGTTCCACTAACACCGACATTGTTTCTGTAAGATTATAAGGAATTTCCCAGCTAGCCATCTTTGATTATCATTCTTATATCACCGTTTAATCCCCGTAAATCCCTATTTGTTGACGATTGATTCATATTAAACCCTCAAATCCCGTGAGCATTACCGGAGGGCCTAAGCATTTACAGCAAAGAGACGTGCAGCACAGCATGAACCACGGGAGAGACGGTTGGATGACCTCGCGAGATGCGAATGACTGGAGAGGTCTGTAGAAGATCCCTACTGCTGAATTCAAATCAATTGTATCTGTCGATGTGGTCTATCTATCGTAGATTTAGCGGAATCGGACAATATCTTATTGTTTTGCTCTGTTTTTTTTCTGGACATTAAACTATAGTAGTAGGCATGCGCTGGAACACCATCGCGATCTTCTGAGGGACCCATGGCCACCTGGAAACAGAATCCGGAAAGCCTACATTGGACTAGCTAGACCGACACAAGCTGTTGGCCGATCTACATACAGAATGTTCATCAACAAGTGTTTTCCACATTCAAATGATAACTTCAATTGCTGAATGCTCCAACTTTCAGTTGGGTCCTATCCACACTTTGGCTGGTTACTTTCCCAAACCTTCCCATTCAATATCCCCAAATGTGTTGTCAGCTAATCTCCGCACTCTTTCAGGATGATATGCACAAAAACACAAATGATACTCAAAAAGCCAAAGCCAAAAAGAACAGTAGTGTCTTATTTCCTCTGGACCTAGAGTGTCAATATTGATATCCCCTACTATCCATGTTAGCAATAGCAATTGATAACCTAAGCAATAATGATGTCCCCTCCACAGGAGTTACTGCTATCCACTATGTAACTATGTACTAATTATCCCAGTTGCAGGTTGGCATTCCCCGAAATGTAAACACCTGCGCACACACCTCGTCTTGACCGGCGACCACGAACGATGGCCTAGTCGCAATTCACAAAAATGTATGCATCATGGGATGTAGCGTTTGATACGAGTTTTATGATGACATGTTCATACATAGCATGCCAGCTGCATGTGAATGAGATGTTAAATGCATATTACTGGCATCGGTTGAGGCTGATGTGAGGTATCTTGAGTAATTCCCCAGTAATATGTATATATATATATATAAATCATTTGGCCGTATATGTGTATATACAGATACAGATAAAGAAATTATTGCCAATGATTATAGTTTCTCATGTGTTTGATCTTGGCCGAAAGATTATCACCTTCGCTATCCACTGGGATGGAAGGTGGGAGGTACAAGGCGAGCAGGATGATTCCCCTCGTGGGAGGTGAATCACTAAAACTAAATGGAGGATTAACTGGTTGAGCATCCCGGTTTGAGGCCAGAGATGGGTATATAGAATATCTTAATATTATGTCATTTATGTGTTTACATAAAAGTGTGGATATAATGTGTATATGTATATATATATATATGCTATATAGCCATCTGTTGTACTTTACATATACATGTATATACTACGACTAAGAATATACTACGCAGTCGTTCTGTACCTTGCTTGATTGACTAAGTCATGTAGTTGTGACCATATTTTAAGTGCATTCGCTGCCCATAAATGCACAGTTTTACAGAAGCAAAAGCAACAATTGACTGCCAACCGTTGGTACTGTACCCTGCGGGGTTTGCAGTGCCTAATGCAAAAACTGTAGACCATGTGGTACTATTCTAAGTGTACTGGTCGGAATTGTTTTGTCATATTCTAAATTTGATTTGATGTGTTTTCGGAGCTGTATCATACATCCATGTTTTACATCTACATCAAGCCGACAAATTTTGAATAAACATATTCTAACTGCCTGTCCGTAATTGTATACTATATATATATAATATTATGTTACCTATATTCTAACGTGGAAGGCCACGGTAAATCCCAAAAAACCTGGAGGCCAACTTGCGAAAACGTAGATCAACCAGTTCAGAGGTGATTCGAAATTGTGGGACCCAAAACCTGCCAGTTTCTTTTGTGGATCATTCCCTACTTTTAATAGCATGTTCATGTATAACCCACCATTTTTCTTGTTTAATGTGGTATTGGCCCAAGAATAAACCATACCAAAAAACACCATAAATGGGCGGTACAAACCATCGCCACATGGTAGCTGTTTATGGCTTTGGGGTTCCCGCATTGAACCTTATAAAGCCATGTTAAACTTTCATTTCAGCTCCATTTTTGGTGACTGTATTACCAATGTTAAATCCCATTAAGTCCCTAGCTGTTAAAGAACCCAATTGCCAATTATGTTGAAATCCCACCAATATTAAATCCCTATTGTATCACCAAACATTTTCCAACCTCTTTTCAAATAAAACCTGACCGCTCGGCTCCGGCGCCTGAATGCGGGAAGCCGCTTTGAGCTCCGCTTGGAGACGCAACTTATGCGAGGTCTCGGGGGTGACATCGAAAAACATTAGGATCTCCTGGAAAGTGGGGCCCCATGATAGGTAAGTTGGTTTGTAACATGTTTTCAACTAGGCTAACCAGGACTTGTGATGGGTATATCTATAGTTCGATGGGGTTATAAACCAACTTAAAACAGGAGGGGCCCACATTGTGGAGATAAGTAATTATTGAGAAAATCAAACCCGTCAAGGGTTCTATCCCAAGCTAGATCAGGACCCGCCAGTGTTCAGTTTTTGCTCACAAGACCCTCCTTTCTCTTTGAAGGGAATGTCCCGCAACAAAAGTGAAGATTTCATGTCACTTTCCATCATACGAACGAAACTGGCGGAAAATGATAGGAATGAGGACATTGCGAGAAAGAACTGTCCATCGTGCCAAACCCAATGCCGTAAACCTTCATCTTTTGTTTGTTTTTTGTGCTGGGGTTCTCATGTTATATAATTTATGTTAATTGTCACCAATGGCCCACCGAGAAGGTAGTTCAAGCAGTGAGCAACCATGCGTCCAGTACATGTCCATCGTTGATTCCTTGTGGCGTTGAATGGCACAACATGGTTAAAAAATAACAAATATATTCAGAATACATAAGTTATATATATATATACATACATACATATATGGCTCTTCCTTTCTTTCTGTACATACATTACATGTGTATATATATATATATGCATCTAAATGTGATCCGTGGCTAATCATCGACCTGACATAAACTGGGCTGCATCGCTGGTTCGAGCTCCCATGGGTTCCCATTATCCCATTACCAGGTCGGATGTATATATAGAGGGTATAGCGGCATTAGCACCGCCAAAAAAGCAAAACAGAGTAAAACCGGTAAAACCTGCATATAATATATATATATATATAATTAATTATAATCATACATATTTATACATATTTGGCACATGAAACTTTAGTGGCTCAGTTAAGGCTCAGATGTATAAATTCACATGAACATTATGTCCAGTGGTATGTTTTGCCGTCTACTAAACCCTATTAACAGATATAATGTGTGTATATATATATATATCGATATACATGCGCATGCCCTCTTGTAAACCAATAGTGGGAACCCACAGTTTGTATCAGTTTGCATTTCATTATCCGAACGAATTTTCCCCCTGGTTTTTCCACATCTATGTAGACTTTTAACCCCACAAGGTGGTGTCCCATAGTCAGCCAAGTTGGTGAACATAACTCCGATTTAAATAGGGTTTATGACACATAAAAACTAGTTAATGGGGGTTATAAACCAGCTTTGCTAACTACGGGCAGCACCTGGGTACTTGTTTTTATTTTTGTTTTTTTTCTGTTCTCTCTACTGCTTTAACCCAGTTCTGACCAGTGGCCAGGGCCCCGGACGTGTTGTGGGGACTGCTCCGGCCTCAGCACATGCGATTGCGTGGGATTGCAGGGTACGGAATGTTCTGAACCACAGGGGTTACAGTATCATGTTGTATATTTAGATGTGCATGCATATCACATATGTGCGTTTATTATCTACAGAAATATTCACAAACTATAGTTTGAGATTAAACTGATATATGATACACAGCCAAGACCAATTGAGTTCGAATAAACTAGCAATCAGAAATGGCGATTCGACCAAAAAACAATGGATAACACGGGGATGCAATGGTGGTATAAGAACCAACCATGACAACCTTTGTCTCCGGCACACATGCATATTTTCTCAGGCACCATGTTGTAACCTCCATGTTGAACCCTAGTGAAGTAGTATTTGAATAAGTGTCACCATCACAACCTGGAACTGCTGGCAGCCCGCTATTGCGGGGTAGAGCACGTGAACTTGGGAAGATTCAAAAATACGTTTGCAAGAGCACGCAAATGATTCTTCTATTGTACATATGTGTACATACACAAATACGGAATCAGATTGATGATCAACGACCTGTCCACGTATTTTTGGGTGAGAGGTGTTCTGAAACAGACCATGTAATCCACAAAGCTTTGCTGAATATTTGGCTGATGGTGAAGCCACCCCATCAAGATATCTATCAAGTGAATATCAACTGATATACGTTTGTCATCTTTTGAACAAGTACTAAATAGGACGCCCACTTCAAGGTATGCTGTCAAACCTGTCGCCATACCACAATCTACAAGTCGAGACTCGATTTATGTATGTATATAAATATATATATATATAGTCCAGCGTCGCAATCCCCCCCGACCCCCACTGTGGTGTGGTGGGGGTGTGGTACTGTCCTTCCCTTTCGTGATGTGGTGGGGGTGTGCCCCCGTGGTGTGATGGGGGGGGTGTGGTGCGGGGGGGGTGTAGTGTATGTATGGCAATATATATATATATATGTGGCATGGTGGGTATGGTGAGTATGGTATGTAATTATGTCATGTACGGTATGTTTGATATATATGGTATGTTTGGCATGTATGGTTGGTATGGTATGTGTGGTATGTTTGGAATGTATGGTATGTTTGGTATGTATGGCAGGTATGGTATGTATGGCATGTATGGTTGGTATTGTATGGATGGTAGGTGTGGTATGTAAGTATGTTGGGTATGGTATGTTTGATATGTCGGTATGTATGGTGTGTATGGTGGGTCGGTCGGTATGGCATGTTTGGAATGTATGGTATGTTTGGTATGTATGGTAGGTATGGTATATACGGCATGAATGGTTGGTATTGTATGGGTGGTAGGTATGGTATGTAAGTCTGTTGGGTATGGTATGTTTGATATGACAGCATGTATGGTCTGTATGGTATGTATGGTTACTATGATGGGTATGGAATGTTTGCTATGTAAGGTAGGTATGGTATGTATGGCGTGTATTTTTGTTATTGTATGTGTAGTAGGTGCGGTAATTATGTTTCATATGTATGGTATGTGTGGTATGTACGGTATGTATGGTATCATTGGAATGTATGGTAGGCATGGTATATATGGCATGTATGGTTGGTATTGTATGTGTTGTAGGTATGGTATGTTTGAATTATGTGGTATGTATGGATTGTATGGTGGATATGGTATGTGTTGTAGGTATGGTATGCGTGGTATGTATACCAGAGTAAGGCATGTATGGTTGGTACGGTATGTATGGTAGGTTTGGTAGGTTGTGGTATGTATGGTCCGTATGGTAGCTATGGTATGTATGGTATGTATGGCATGTAATGGTTGGTACGGTCTGTGTTGTATGTGTGGTATGTATGGTAAGTATGCGGTATGCTATGCATGGTATGTGTGGAATGTATGGTTGATATGGTAGTAAATATGAGGTAGATACATAGCACATGTATATTATATAGGTAGCACGTAGGTAGTTTGCGGGAGTATGTGTGCTACGTAGGTCGTCTGAAAGGTAGCAAGTAAATGCGAGGCTGGTAGTCAGAAATGCTGCAAAGACCTAGCAAATACGAGGCTGGACCTCAAAAATGCTGCCAATAGCTTGCAAATAGAAGGGAAGGGGGTGCTACCTGGGGACCCATACCATGGGGGGGTAGGAACACGGAACACGAGACCATATATATATATATAAATAAATATGTATATGTATACATATATATATATATACACGCCTGACAAATCCATCTATCCATGTTCGCACCAAAAAAAAATGAAAGTCAAAATGTGCGTGGCTGTTTCCACCTCCCCCGGTGGTGAATCCTGGGCTCACGACTCAGGTCCAGCTTTCATCAAGCCATCTTCATCTTCCCGTTCCATTTCCTGAGTCGCAGAAGCATTGGAGTGCCCGTTTCTCCAAGAAAAATGCAGAAAGGGGTAGGCCGTTTTTTTGTTGCTGCAAAATGTTGTGCCAAGAAAACTCTATGGAAAATAGAATGAGCCCCTGAAAGGTGGACACCGCCAAGTGTGCATGTTTTCATGTCCTTGACGATCCACCAAATCAACATCATTCATTCCATTGTAGGGGTTGTTTTTTTGGGATGTCCAGCTCATGGATGATAATATTGATAAGCCACAACATATTGGGGAGTATAACCCCTACACCCCTCTAGAATCCTCAACCTACGAGAATCGGGGGTGCGTAAACATGTGGGCGTTTTGAAAGGAAACACATCCTTTAAATGGAGGTTTTCATGGGAAGAAAACATAAATTTTGTGCATGTCACCTTTGTTACATCAAACAAAAATGTCGATTTCACTAAGGCCAGAAAGCACAGAGTGAGGCAGATCTTTCGAGGCATGACAGGTTGTGCAGTGTACCACCCATCCGATCAAGTGCCCCCATCAAGATGGCAAATAAACCACCTTTACCAGTCACAGGTCAATTTACCAAAGTATCTCCACCCTCATCCCTATGTTAATATGGTGATATCCAAATATATCCAATATCTGCTGGATGGAGCAGTTAAAAGCCGTTCAACCTTGTTGAAACCAAATAATTACTTGGCACCGGTTGCGTACAATCACCATCTTCGCTGGGTTTTATCAACTTTCCGTCCACCCAGGGCCGCTAAGGCCAAGGCAAGTTGTATCCTTCTCTGCTGTTCATCCCACTCTTTCTGCCTCTTCAAACGCGCCTGCAACGAAGATTTAGGCGTTGCGACACGTCTGGGCGGGTGCTATTCAAAGGCAAAATAAGTTGAAACACCGGTATGAGTCACTATTGTCTTTCCATGTCTCATCACATGGTTGAAATACTCTTAGCAATAGTAGCTCCTGGGATCCCCAATTCATGGAGAATATATGGATACCCCGAGCTCCGAACCGCTCAGTCGCAGTCACTGGACACATTTATGACCACCGCTGCTTCCAACTTTGTGACCCATCTCTCCACCCTGGCACCTGTTCTCGTTCCCTTTGCCTGGCCTCGGAGAAAAACAAAACAGTGACCGACAGTGACCCAGTGATCAAAGCAACTCCATACGGGACTCTGAAATGAGACAAATCAGATCAAAATGCGCAGACTTCCTAAGAATAAGTAACATATGACATACAACAGTACAGAAGTACAAACTAATGTGGAAGTGTCTAAAGCAGTCAATGATATACCATGAGATACCATGACAATAAGCGATACTAAATCATATTGGCAGTAATTATTCAAACATCAGATTCCAGCAAACAAACATTGGGATGAGAACAGTCTGGAAACACACTTCAGTTAGCTGCGCTCAGGGATTGGGTTGCCACTCAAATGTTGCATCCCTGATTCCCAAGGGTATTCCATCCGTGGTCCTTATAATTATATTATATACATCATCATGACTACCCTCCAGCAATTAAACCTGGCATCTTAAACATTCCTCTGGTAATTTCCTCAAGATAGATTATTTTCCCATTCAAACATCCATAAAACAGAAGGGATATGAAGGGATTCCTCATTGCCATGTTTAATTACCGGAGGACTGACCGAGGATTTTTGCAATGCTGAAAGCAACCCCAAGTATCAACCGACTGTTTTGACATGACGATCATGCCCATTTCAAACACCACATTGCTGACCAGATACAAACTGTGAGACTGCAGGCTTCATGGGATTAATTGCAGGTGGAAACCCTTTGTAAATCCCAATGATTTGCTTCTCCAACCCTCACGTTTGTTGGGATAGACCATCAGTTTTCCAAAACGTCCCTGTTGGGATAGACCACCAGTTTTCCGGTGAAAATTCAGCAAAATTATGTTTGTTTTGTTTTTCCGATGGTAGATGTGAAATTTCCGGGCCCAACCCTCGTGGACCCCCCTTGTTGTGTTCCCAAACAATATGTCGGTGCACCGTACATATATATATATATATATATACATACACATACATACTCAACTGTTATGCATTTGTTCATGGGAGAATTCCCATGTTTCATGGCGAAACCACCATTTTTAACCATATTTTTTGTTGGTTAGAATCCATTTATTCTCTATGTCTCTTCATGTTTCATGGTTAAATGACCATTTGTGTTGATTAAATCGCCCATTGTGCTGTTTAAATCATCATTTTTCATGATGAAATCACCAGCTGTCAATCATGTATAGATAATTTCCCATTTTTTATAACCTCCATATAGTTCCACCACGTTTGCTTGCTGGAAGGTAGTCCGCCAGCGCCCCCTCCCTGCATTGTTTTCGCTGTGACCCGGCCACCTCTTCCGCTTCAGCGCGTTGCCGGCGCAGCAGCTCGCGGTGCCGGCGCAGCTCCTGGAATAAGTTCTGGAGGGCCATGGGAAAAATGAACGATTGGTTTTTCACCAATTAGCCGGTTATAGTGATCAATCGTTCATCTTATCAAATCTTCTGTATCCTCAAAGGCTGAATCACTGGACTGAGCATCGAGCTGGGTCGCATCAGGTTTGAGATCTCCTGCTTCTATGATGATCAGCTGAACATCGCGGCTGTATGTTGTTGCAGGCTGTCAGCTATCAGCTCCTCTGTCATACCAGCCCAGGTCAACAAATATGGTTTGCAACTATGCGAGCTGAAGCCAGATGCCGTTTGTTCTCCAATGTATGGCTAAAGATCCACTCTGAGGAACAGTGAGGCCTCAGATGTCGACAGTGGTGCTGTCGACCATGATCCACTGCGGTCGTTCCACACGGGTAAGAAGGCAATTTGATCGCTAAAAAGGTTACCCTTAGCTACATTTGTTATAGTAATCCTTCAAGCATCCATTTTATTTATGTAATATCTAAACAAAAAAGGTAAGTAAGGTATTATCTAGTAGTTGATCATTATCAACTAAGTGGGTATTAGTTACTATCTAATTATCTAATGATATTAGCCATTGGCCATAGTAATATCTAAGGTTGGTGACTAAGCCCATGAAATGCCAACGAATATAGATATTAACCATAAACCTTTTAACTAAAGCACTTAACACCCATTAACTATAGCACTTAGTCATCAATTAGTTAACTAACTGTGATGCTTTAAAAACTAGACTTGGATGAGCCATGGGATTAGGGATTCCTGGTTAGTAACTTTACTGGCGAGTTAACTAACAAACCTGGCCCATCTAGGTGTAGTGAGGATTTCATGATGAATCACGAACTATTATCCTGGCTACTCATTGGAAAGAGAGGAGCGTCCACTGGACAGCCCCGGGCCCATGGGCCCTACGGTAGCCCTCGAGGGCCCTTACCCCTTATGGACCCGGAACAGAAAGCTAACACACACACACAGCTGAACACACACACACACATATATATATATATGTGTGTGTGTACACGTTATATATATGTGTGTGTGTACACGTAGAATGAACGCTGATAAATATGCAATGTGGTAAACCCAAAAATAAAACATCCCTAATATCATCCAAAAATGGTAGGTTTACTATTGGGTTTGCTATAGTGGCATACTGGCTAGAAATTGGGCTATGAAAACTGATGCCAACATAAAGTGTACGCATATATGTTTCTATCGGCTTACAAGCGTTAACATATCTGAGTCCAAAAACCTTCCAGCGTGGGTCCGCGTCAATGTCCGCGTGAGTGTCCGCGCGCGTCAGTGCCCACGTCAGTGCGTAGAGGTTGGTGTAGAGTGTAGAGGGTGGCGTAAATGATATATGTATATATTTGTAAAATAATGTATAGTAGTGTAATCTGCGTTTTCCCATCGCATTCAGACTGATGCATGCTCCAATGGAACTAAGGAGCGAGCGTGCACATATAGTTGAACAGTTTATATGCAAATGAATATGTATGTATTTATATATATATAATTATAAAAATAAATATTTGACTTGTTAAAAAGAAACTATCTGTGTATATCTACACATCCATGTATCCAATCAATCTTTCTATCTATATCCTGCGTATACAGGAGATAGATCTGTATTGATGCATAAATTATCATAAATTTTGCAGTAAACATTGCCCGCACAAAATGTTGGATTTCTGAGCTCACGTAATGATAGCTGGGACAAATGATTTCTCACCCATTCACCTGAGATGGTTCCTAACGAGCGAGCTCTATGCCTATTTCTGTGCATGCTATGCAGACCACTTCCTATCTGTCTGCTCGTTGCACTTAATGGATGGAAATCACTCCCCTACTGCCTGTCCCTTCTGTGTCCTCCTCATCCTCTTCCTCAAGCGGTGACATGCGGAGTGAGTAAGCTACAACTGTGTGACACTGCATGTTGCATGAGTAACCAGTTGCGATGGGTATAATTATACATGAACGATAACATGCCCATGAAAGATGTGCTGGATGAACCCTCCAAGAACAAAAGCTTTCGTCCAAGCTTATGTTTACCACCCAGTTGTGAAACATCACAGCTGCCAACGAAATCGAATCCAATTTGGGTATAGGCAGTATAGGTATCTATTCGCTGGAAGTCGCTGAGTGGTTGGGGCGGGACACAAGACCTCTAGTGTAGGACAATCCAAACCCAGAGTATCGGGTACAAGTCGTCGATAAATAAGATGCTGCTGGGATAAAAATTAAATGAAATTTATTGTCCCCCATGCTGGAAGATCAGTGGGCAAAGCAACATATAGAGGTTGTCTAAGAAAAGTAGGGTAGCCAAATGTGCCCTTTCCCAAGAAAATGACTGATCATCATTCTCCTCAATAATCTCTCATACCGGGATATGCTCAATGTTCCTGCGCAACCATATAGCAAGGAATATTGAAGGTCATCTTTCAGAAGCCTTACTCTCTGGAATATTTTCGAACATGCTCATGAATGTTGGTGGCTTCAACTCCCTGAACAATATGCTCGTCAGTTGGGGTTATCATCCCAAATATCTCAGAAAAGAAAACATCATACAGTATTCATATCTCGTATATATTCGATGGTTCAATCCCCGTGTTGGTTGCCTTGATCTTTGCAAAAAGGCAGTGGGGTCACAGTGGGGTCTTTTCCCCCGCCTGCCAGGTGAGGGTCTCTAGATTTTAAGAAAAGTGTAACTCCTCCTCCTCCTTCTTCTCCTCGCCTCCTCTCTTGTCTACTCCTTCTGTGCCAGCTCTTCGCCGAACCTCCTATCGCGAGCTCCGGACGCTGTGGGCTTGCCCGAACAGAGAGAATGCCAGATAGAATGTCAAAGTATATGCTAGAAATAATGTCAAATAGAATGTCATAATGTAAATCTATATATATATTGTATATATAGCATTATATTGAATAATATTATATTTTATTTTATAATATAATATTATATGATGTAATATTAACATTGAATTATATGATATTATATCATATTCAAATATATATAATCTAAAATATTTTTAATATTAAATATTAGATTATATTATATTTTAATATATAATATAAAATAATTTTAATGTTAAATTATATTATATTATATTATATTCTGTATTTTTATACTAATATATATTATGTTGTATATTATATTATGTGTATATATATATATACATACGCATGCCATACATACTTCCAGATGGTATGTCACAAACTATGTCAGAAACATAGTGTGTCGGGGTGGGAATCACTCGAAGTAAAGTAATTGCAATAATTGATGGGGCAACTGCAGAGGAAACCAGAAATTGCTGGTATGAACCTCCAGAATTGGACGTTTATGAATTGTTGGGTCTACAAAACCCTCACAAATCATGACCACATAACTATTGATTAAATCTGATTCAGTGGTTGCATTCACACCAATGATTTGTTTGCGAGGATGTTGCCACCAGCTGAATCAAAGCTAGCAACTAGTATTTGGTGTTGTGATTGGTTCTATATTTATGTAGTGCCCACGGCTCCAAGCCATTCATACTCATGGAGCAGCCCCAGGTTGAGAATTGGATAGAATCGGTGGATCTTGTGGCCGGGCAGGATGTGATTGGCCATGTAAGAAGTCGGGTGCTCCCACTTGAGGCCCTCACCCTCAGAATGGCTTCCATCTTCGAGGCATCTGTTTCTGACCTCTGCAACTCATGCTGCACAATGCCCCCTTGTCAAAGTGAAAGGAGAGCTGCCACCCACAGAAGAAATGAGGGCGATGCCGTTCTTGATTTCCAACATATGGAAGCAATCCGGCAGTTTTCTGCGCTTACATGGGACATGAAGTACTGGTGATCGTAGTGGGTTATAATTTATATATATATATATATATCCCTTTATAATTGATAAAACTTGGTAAATCATGGGTTGTAATCCACTTACTAACTCGGGTTCTCTGACTGCATGGCCCATCCAAGTTTGTTGCTTAGATGGTTTGAGCTCCTTTTCCCGCAGAGAGACTTTCTGTCGGAGAAAAGTCAGATTCTATCGCCGAGCTGGCGGCACGTTTTGACGCCACGGCGTTTGTTTTGCGTTGGCACGTTCACTGCGCAAAGGGGGTGGAGCCAGCCATCAAATGGAGGTAGCAACATCATAGGGAGATTCTCTCTCTCTCTCTCTCTCTCTCCCTCTCTGTCTGTATGTATATATAAAATAATATGTAGGCATCACAGACAAACATGTGGATATTGGCCTCCAAAAAAAACAACTTGAGCAAACAAAGAGTAAGATTTCAGGTGCTGGAGTTGAATGGTTTGTTAGCCATCCTGCTTGAACATGTCAATAGGTTTTTTCTTTTGATTTCCAGAGATAGGAAAACAAACACATTGAAGAACCATGAACTCGTGATCAAATTCAGCACTTGCTATGGATACAACACTTTAACATACTTTAACTTGTGTCTGGAATGGGCGGGGGCAAACACACAAGACAAACTAATCCACCTCCTATCTCTCTATACAATCCTGAAGTTGAAGACCTTGGTCGACCGATTCTTACAGTGAGATACAAAGAGAAGTTCCTGACATCCCGTTTTCAGAAGTATGAACCTCGGGACACCTGTGCTTAGATGTTCTCTGAGGTTCGCAAAATGCATCTAAAGGCCAAGTAAGTCCACGTAGCTAGCTTCTAACCCCCCACTCCTAGGAGATTTTGGGAGAAGACCCAGTTACTCACCCACTTGCTAGTCTCAGTAGAGATCTAAGCATGGAGCCGTGTGCACTACTTGGAAGTGCATCCCGGGAATCGTAAGTGGTTAACAACCATATCATAGCCCTGTTATGCATAGGATATGCCCAAGTTACAGGTGGGGCCCAGGTATGTTCACCTTCCCCTAGCTGCAGTGGCCGTGACACCCACTTCGCAGAATCTCCGTTCAGTGGTCACATCAAGGCGTCGAAATCAAAGTCTCCCCAGCCTGAGTTTTTGACGAAACCAACCCAAGCAGCAAACAAATACAGTTATGTCGGCAGCACCATGCCATAAACCTACCATTTGGGGATAGTTTGTACCATCCACAAGACTTGTGATGACTTGGGGGTGGTTTAATATTTCTTGTTTACCTCACATTAGCCAACGAACCGCATGTGCTTCCCAACAATTGTGGCACTGTAATTCTCACAGCAGTGCTGGGCCAATAGCTTTGAGCAATCGGCCCCTCAAAGCGGGCTAGTGAACCCAAAATATACCATTTACAGTTGGTGTTCCCCAAAACCCTCCATTTATAAGCTATTTTCATCTATTTTCCATGTCCACGTTTGATCACCGGATGGATGGATGGTAACACTACCCAAAAAACCTCCAACTGCTGCTTGCATCTCCCCCTTCACCCGTGTTCATCCAGCTAAATCCACATGCTTCTTGAATAAACTGGTCATTTTGCTGAGTATTGGTATCGAATATGTCCCGCTAGCACGTACATGTATCTTTACATATATATATATATATATATGTGTATGTATGTATATATATACATATATATATATGTGTGTGTGTGTGCCATTATATGTGCAAATTTATATATATATACATATAATGTATAATATAGCAACACTCATTATCACCATACTACATCCCAATCTAAAGCAAACTATTAAAAATCACGCAACCCATCCAAGGTCTGTATATCAAGATTGACATCTACTTACCCAACGTGTTTCTCCACAAGGGGTTGCTTCAATCCCCAAATTTAAGCTAAATCCCTTTTCTTGGCGGTGCAAATGGGCTTACTTTTATGGGCATCAGGTATCACCAAAATATCTTATCAATGTTTATCTCCTATGTTTGTTGGGATACGGGGACCCCTCTAAGAGATGGTGAAATATATTCACTTATACTGTATACTATATGAATTGTAATCTTATATACCCTCTGGTAAACTAACATAACTATGGAAAATCACCATTTTTAATGGGTAAATCAACTATAAATGGCAAATTTCAATAGCTATGTTAAATTAGTAGAGGGTAGTTCACTGGAGCTGTTCCATTTCCGATCCAACCATCCCATCTTCACTTTCTCGTCGTTCGCCACGGGACCGTCCTGCGCAGTTGCGGCGGCGTCCGACTGGGGAAGCGCGGCCGCGGAAAGGCCCGTGGGAATGGTGTGCTCCAACTGGTCGTCCGGGTTGAAGACCTAGGAGCTACAAGGTGTAATGTGGTTAAAACATGTTAAAACAATAATAAACCACCCCATGTTTGATGGTCTATACCACACATTTATGGTGATTTTGGGGACGGTTTATTACTGTTTTAACCACATTAGTTTTATAGGTACCCTCTGGAAATCAAACATTGCTAGCTGGAAAATCCCTGAACTAAATGGAGGTTTATAGCTGGAAAATTGTCTATTCATGATTATATCAACTGAAGGAGAATTTTCCAGCAAGCCATGTTTGATGACACTGAAGAGTAAGTTGGAACTGGAGTGCCCCACATTGTAGGGTTGCCATAGGTGGATGTACATGCAATAATTTGGATTTGACCAAAAAACAAGGGATAAGATTGTATTGGATTGGGAAAGGATGAGGACTGAGTAGAAGCAACAAAGTTTGAAACATTTGGATTTTGCATATACATGTTCATTTGACGCCCACATGTTTAATTTTGAAAAAGTACATGAAACGCTGAGCGTTGGGCTGCTGTTGGGCCTAGGTAAATGAGCGGTGAACATCCATGAATGACCTGGGGAATGCTAGATCTGATCATATCTGATATCGGGGTATTCAACATGACTATGTGAAAATTACCAATTTATAGATGATAGCAAATGTGATTTGCCTATATACAATGGTGATTTTTATGGATTTTGGCGCCGGAATCGCCTCAAGTGAGGCGATTCCGGACACCATCTCTGTCACTGGAATATCAAGTGGTTCATCTAAGATGATTGGTAACTAATATGGTTCTTAACCAAGCTATCATAATATATAGGCCCGTATTTACTATCTAGTAGTCTAATAACTATTGTGAACTCGACGTTTATCTTTTTTTGTGATCAGTTTATATCAGTTTTATCACTATCAAGCCATCACTAAAGCCAAATAGCAATGACGTCGCCAAGCGACGTCCCATCCTGAGGTGATTTCCACCGGTGGCCGCGGGACGCTTCCCTCGTCGCCCTCGTCAACCGGCAGCGCCACCTCCGGAAATCCATGAAGTTCATGGGCGTCACCAGATGGATTTAGCCGTGGATCAACATGGATGTCATGGGGATTTCATGGTGATTTTTCAAGCTTAGGCAAGAATATAATTTGGCCTTTCTGGTGGGCCAATACGAGAATATATAATATATAATTATCACCGTTTTAAGGAGGGGGGACGTACCCAAAATGTAAGCTACATTTTTCAAGGTGTTTTTGAAGGGCCTTGAACATGTAAGCTTACATTTTGAAGGTATTTTGAAGACCCTCCCCACAAAAACGACACCTGGGGGACGTTCAGCAACCAATTTTACATTTAAGGGGGGATCCCCCAAAAATGTAGCTTACATTTTGGTATGGTTCCCCCCCTGAAAAGTGGCCTTAAAGGGGTGGTGATTACATATATATATATATGTATTACAGTATTACAAATAATTCAATGCAAATACTCCCAACCTTTAGGACCCCAAAATAAATAGAGTTCAAAGCCAGGGATTCAGGGTATTCGATATTATGGATAGCGATTATTCAGGGTAAAAGTTGGTGTGTTGCCACCGATCCAACTTTCTGAAGATCAGGAGTCATGATTTAGACTGCCCTCTACGTGACACTTGAATTCAACATACGGTAGCAGTGGACTGGAAACACAAGCGCACAAGGGAGGAAATGAAAAAATGTGAAACATACAATGAAATATAGAATGATAGAACGTAATAGCCTGTAATTTAATACTTCAATGTAATATCATGTAATTGATAGGGACCAACTAACCCAATTATGACCAACCATGATCTGGTCCAGTCCATCTCGTGCATGTGATCCCGAGAGCACCAACCTTGAGAACATGGACGTGCCATAACTTGGCGCATATATCGTAGATACCCACCTTCCCCTCCCCCCAAAAAAGTTGGGTATAGTATATTCCCAGAAAGTATACATCAGTTGCAGCTAATATAACTAATTAAGACTTGACTTAATCCATTTAATCTACCATTCACCAACTGGTGAACCCAAAAATGTTTTTTCCCCACCTGCCAGGTGAGGGTTGTTAGATTTTATCTAAGTTGCCTGCTCCTCCTCCTTCTCTCCTCCTCCTCTCGTCGTCCTCCTCCTCTCGTTGTCCTCCTCCTCTCGTTGTCCTCCTCGTCTCGTTGTCCTCCTCGTCCTCCTGCTCAACTGCGACTCGCGATCCACAGTGTTCCCTGC
>Ga0126342_10004474_pt1 | contig 23902 bp, 20 predicted proteins | sample Cyp1metagenome_FD_92528 | JGI IMG/M metagenome (GOLD analysis project Ga0126342, IMG submission 92528) | Coral microbial communities from Lord Howe Island, Old Settlement Bay, Australia - Cyphastrea 1 metagenome | ecosystem: Host-associated > Invertebrates > Cnidaria > Coral ...
ATTGTCAACACCAATGGTATGGTCAACAATTTTCCCAGGTTTAACAAGCGAAATCATACGACTCTCAAGGAATTGCCCAGGAACTTGAGCAGATTGCATCCAACGAGCACCGAGCAAGGAAAACAACTCAAAATCCGGCAGAGGCAAAGAACCAATTTCGCGGGCAACCCACCCATCAGGCCCGTGACTGCCACGACCACCACGAGCGGTGGACTGGAGAAGCGAGGCCGAAGGGGGTCCCATTGACAAGCTTGAAAGGAAGGCAACCCAGCAAGCAAGGAAGCAACCCGATCACTGAAACTAGGTTGACGCGCACGCGCACGTTGCCAAAAATCAGACCAGAAGTTTGACACAGCAGTCGCAGCTTCAACATCAGACTCCGTAACATAACCAGACTGATCAATCACAGAGGCAGCACAGTTGGCGGACCGATTTTTAAGCCAACGAGACAACTCGGCATCAGACGTCACCATCTTATGCCGCCAAGACGCAATGCTGTGATTGGGTTGAGAACTTTCCACACTATGTAATTCACGTTGAATGTCAGCAATGTGAACAACCAAGTGACGCAAAGTCAAAGCGTCCACAAAGCGCTTACTGAGCTGCACTTTGAGGGCAACAAGCTCCTGATTTTGCACAGCCAACAAACCAACAGAATTCTGACGCAAAAGCAATCGTTTAAGTTGAAAACACCGAGCCAGCAAACGGCGCTTTTTCCGAACCGCCAAATCGCCAACCAAATGACGAACACCCGCGTGGGCACAAGAAGAACAACGATACACAGCAAGCTGACCCTTAAAGTCAGACTGACGCGCCAACCGTTCACAATTAGCACGAATTTCAGGGGGCAACAAACCAACACAAGCAAGCCAAGAATATGCACCAAGGATGCAAGTAACCAACAAAGATTGGAACCGGTCCCACTCTTCTTGCACATTGATAACATCATTTTGTTGCACAAGAGTGGTGAAATCAGAAATCAGAAACTTCAGAGCTGCCGTTCCACTGGTCCAAAACAGCGCGTTCCCACAAAGCACGGTCCACACCAATGGGACAGAGCAACGAAGAAGTACGCTTCAGAGATCCAAATTGCAAAGCATGCCCAAGACCTTCCACGAGCATGGAAACAGGGATGTGATCACTAAGGTGAATATTCACAAGCAAAGGCTGTGAACAAACACGAGGCCGATTAATGATAGCCCAATCAATGCACGGATCACCTTCCCAGCGCGTGGGCTTTTCGACAGACACCGAAACACCCCCGAAGGCAGTGAGACCATCTCTAAGTTTGCTGGTGGGAACAAGTTCATTAAAATCCCCACTGATAAGCCAGGGCTGAGTCATAGGGACTTGAGCCATCCACGGGATCAAAGCTTCCAATAAATCAAACACAGGAACATCGTCATGCCCAGGACAAGCATAAACGGAAGCGAGCAACCAACCGTCGACCCAGACACCGACAAACTGCGAATCAGTGCCAGACCAAGACCAAGCCGGCCGAACACGAAAGCAATTCCGCACCAACAGGGCAACACCACCACGCTGACGAGGCGCAGAGCCGGACACCGAAACGACCGAACCAGGAACGTGGAAAAAGCGAAACCCATGTTTAGAAACAAACTGACGCAAGGACTGAACCTCAGGAGTAGAAGCGCAAATCCCTTGAAGAAACAGAACATCCATGTCGGCAGAAGGCAAAAACTCTTTGACCGCACGCCAAGAACCACTAAGGCCACCACAATTAAGAGTGACAGTCCGAAGCGAAGGACCAGGATGGGAATGCACATCACCGTCCTCCGTTAAATCTTTTTTCCAACCTTCCGCAGCCGAACGGAACCAAGCAGTAGCAACAGGGACAGAAACACCCCAAGCAGCAGCCAGTTTTTTACGCACTCCAGGAGAAGCTTTTAATTCTTCCCATTTCAACAAGCTATTTTTGTGAATAGGCCGGTCGAGCCCATCACAAGGACCAGAAGTACTGCACTTAGCAAAATACCGACAACGAGCGCAAGTCCAAATTTTGATATTGCGTTTGGGTTTCCTGTCCGCGCCAGGATAGTAATCCTGAGCAAACACAAAAACCGAATCCCACTTATGGCCATTGTCAGCCACAACATCAAATTCGTGCTTTTGCCCAGGAGTCGCAGCAGCAACAAAATGGGCAACAGCCTGAGATTCAGAGACACCCCAAGCTTTCAACGAAGGAGCGGCATTGACAGTATTACGCATCTTAAGCCAAGTGCGAACTTGCGAAGCAGCAAGCTTAGCATGAGGAGCACGGCACTGCGTATGACCTTTATAACCGCCACGACAAACAATCCAGCAGTGTTTACAAGTAGAAGTTTCTTATAACTAGAAGCAGCCGAATCCGGGAGAACCGACCAATCAATTTCAACAGGCACAAGGGCATGACCACACTTGGAGAGATCCCGTTTAGCCAGATACTTGCTCTTCATAGTAACGGACCGCGCAAAGCGACCAGCTTTAAGCGAAGGAACTGACTCAGGGTCTTTTCTCCATTTCTTCCACATCTTTTTAGCAATTTGCGCACCACGATGAGCAACCTTGCTGTGAGCCTTAGTCATGTGAGCAACCTTACTCAAGGCCAAAAGATGCCTACTCAAGAAGGGGAGACCAACATTATACAGTAGGGACAACTCCAAGCACGCTCAGCTACGGGAAGAAACTCCGACGCAGCAACAACTTCAAGCTTTTCACGCAATTCACCAGCTTCCTTATGACGACCCTTATGACGCGAAGCAACATGCGCAGCACTCGAGCCGGCCGAGAATGAGCCGTGAGTTGCAATTGACAAATACCACAAGTCCAAGCAAATGGTTCGAAAAATTCTTCCACATCTTCCACATTGGCCTCTTCTGCAGGAGGAGGACGTTTGGTAGGCAGCGTACGAGCCGCCGAAGACATGGCCTTGCTCTTGCTAGGCGTGGCCTTAGGCAACCAAAAACGAGAGGACGAAGCACGCGAACGCACACCACGACTGGAATCCTTGGATGGCGTAGCACTAGGCAACCAATTACCTGACACTTCACCGCCCGCCCCACGAAGGGCGTTTTGGCTAGTGAAGTGATCCAACTGAGCAGCCATCAGCCAACTGGCAGGAACGTCCGTAGGAGAATTAGGAATGAGCAAGGTGTAGTGACCTTCAGCCTCATTTAACCCCAGGATCACTGGAGTCTCCTTCTTCTTCTTCTTTTTGGGCTCTCCAATAGCCATCGGATTTCCCCAGCCATCCTTAGCACGCAAGACGACAATGACTTGAACGCCAAGACGGGCCGCAGCAGCTTTAATCGTTAAGCCACAAATCCATCGCTTATGGCGGCAGATTGCAGTCAACCAAGAGGACCAACAAGTAGGAATGTCACCATCCCCACGCTCCACAGTAGCAGCAGAGACATCAGGAGAGAACATGGGTTTGTAATCCTTTTCATGTTTAATGATGTGGGTGGCAACTTGAACACGGAGAGTAGCCCCCATAGCAGCACGCGCAGGGAGAACCTCCTCAAGCTTAGCACCCCTCATCACAGCCGTGCCAACAGCAATACAATTGTAACCACAAGAACCATCAGCTCCACAATCAACTTGCGCAAACCCAGGAAAAACAAGCTTCTTGGGGGACGGACCAGTTTTGGCACGCGTGCGTGGGGGTTGACTAGGAGGAGAAGCACCAACTCGCTTGACACCACCTTCAGTGCCTTCATCACCTGACATAGGAGTATCCGGGACAGTAGCCTCAACTTGCCCAGGAGGGACCCCAAGGTCTTCATTTTCATCATTTTCCTCATCAACATCAATGGCAGTAGGCTGAATAGATGCAGCTGGCCGAGCCACACGAGGACGAACATCAACCTTCTTAAAATTACGAGAGGCTGGTCCAGTGGGACCGGCACGCTCCATAATAATCATAACTCCGCTGCTTTCATGACAGACACCTGCAACACGATCAACCGACACAGGAGCCTTGCATTTCAACAACCAAGGACGAACTTTCCGAGTGGGGTACGCCACCACAGCCAATTCAGTCCAACCAGCTTCCTTAAGCACAGAAAACAGATCATCTTCAGTCCAAGCCATCGGAACCGATTTGGCCCGCCAAGTAACAACACTAGCAGCAGGCCTTTGGTTGAGTTCCAAGCCCAAACAATTTCCACCACCGGCACGCCAAACAATGGGCACAGTGGGTACACCCAAGTCGTTAGCTTTGAGACGAGCAGAGTTCAAAGCGGACGCCAAGTAACCAGCAGGGTCATGGGAACCAATATCATGCCAATCGACCCAACAGTCACGATTTCGATCTTTAGCAAGACGGTCACAAAAGATACCATTCCTGCCAGACTTAGCCGTGACAGTCTCCAGTTTGGAAGTTTGCACTTTAGCATAACCAACCAAATGCTCTTCCTTGTTGCCATCCCTGTTAGTCTGAGCAGTGACAGCCCAGCCATAAGAGGAATGAATTAAAGTAGTATCACCCAACCAGAGCAACACCATAGAACCAGGATTACGAGACCACGAAACCCATTGTTCGTTGGTTAAGAAAGTCCTAGGAACATGGAATCGCAAGGTGCCAAATTCAACTTTCGGAGGGGCATTCTTGACCTCCTGGACCAAACCAGTAGGCAGAACAGGCCTCTCCTTGCCCAGCGTCACGCAAGCAAACTTTTCAAAACGAGTGCTACGGATGCCTGGGCCAGCAAAACCATTTCCAGCAGTAACCGGGAGCACCATAGACACAACACCTTCAGGTAACTGTCCATGATCAACCCCGGGAACGACACGCACAAACTTCAAGGAGTTCTGCAACTTGTGGGCCATGACTAGATCACGCGCTTCAAATGCTTTGTCCAGACTGGGCGCCAAAGAAATGGAACCCTGGGGGGCCAACACCAGTTTGCAAAATACGCAAAACCTCATCAAAATCTTTTATTTCACCAATGTTCCAACAGTGTTTGGCCAATTGGTATTGGTCTGGGGAGCAGGCTTCTTAACTGGTTTGTCTGTTGCACCTTTGGAGTCCTTCGGAGGAACAACCGGGGTGCCAGCTTTTGTACCAGCCTTGGCCTTTTTTAAAAGAGCTTCAAGTTCAGAGACCAAACACGAAGGATTGGTCTTGATCTTTTCAACAGCCATCAAAAGTTCACCCACAACACCGTTTGACTGAGTAGCGGCTGCAGGAACAGCAGGCTTTTTCTTTTTCTTGGGCCGTTTGGACTTACAAGTGCCAGAACCAGATTCAAGCAATGGGCCAAGCAGACCACACAACCGATTCAACATCTCCATTTGAGCTGACTTAGCTTGACGTTTCCTTTTCGTAGCAGCAAATGCAGATCCTCCACCGCCACCCCGGAGTAAGGAGTTGAGACCAGGGGTGGCAGTGGGAGAAACTGACTTACAACAAGGAATGATACCACACAAACCCGAAACCATACAAGTGACAAGCATGAACCGTTTGAGGAGAGCGCGAAACCACCGACAACGACGATTGCGTCGTCGGCGAGTCCTATATCTCCGTTTTCCAATCTTTCTACATTTTCCAAAACTGATAGATTTCCAAGGCCAAACTCCCTTCCTAAGCCACGTAGGGAACCAACAGGTAATCCCAGAACTATCCCCAGAGCTTTTCGCACCTCAAAGCCAAGAAGACGATTTGGGGCCCGCATGCACCGCGATGAAATTTACCAGGAGGTAGCTCACGAACACGCTAATTTAACATAGCTATTGAAAATGGCCATTATTAATTCCACTATAAATGGCCATTTTCAATAGCTACGTTAAATTACCAGAGGGTAACTATGGAACATGGCCCACTGACAATTTACGTATTGATATGGGAGTGGTCTTTACAAATGACAGGATTCTGTCGTCTGGTCTTGAATTTAGACCCATACATCCCGACTGGTCTGCGTGAAAATGGTAAGGAAAAGCTGTTTTGACGTTGACAAAACTTATTGTTCCTGCAAATCTTGCAAATGTTTCAAGCAAGCCTCTGACTATCTGGCACTTTTCCCAATCTCCGTTTTCAATGAGCAAAGAAGCAGTGTTCAAAATTTCAAAACCCTCTGTTTCATTATACTGCCTGCTTAAGGGATTTTCCGGGTTACTAAAATCTTCAATATATTGGTTAGATTTGGATAATATCCCCGAAGTAATCATCAATCAACAGGGGTGAAAAAAGTGCACCCGCGGCGTGCCTTGGGCAAGGAAATGGCATCACCGTTGGGGTTCAAGCACATACCGTCATAGTCCCACCTGAACGGCAGTCGATGGCTGAAAGAAACTGCAATCCTATATATATATATATCATAAATTTTAACATCAATATGTTTTAATTTAAATGAATATATATATATATATATCAATACACATGTATATATATATATATATATAAATAAAGAGATTCATCATATGACATAATCTTGCACGCGGGAACACCCATATATATATATGTATATCTATCTTACAGTGTAATTATTATACAATAACTTGCATTAAATAAAAATAATAATAATATTTTTATTTTTTAATATTAAATAAATATTATAAACTAAGTACACAATATATAATGGAACATTTCCCCTACACCTTGAACCATCACTGCCAAGCCGCAAATCTGGGTGCGGAATCTCCTGAGAACGATGCCACAATGCCACGATTTCGCGCACGAGCGAGATAACCACCGGGCGAAATTCCACAAACAAGTTCTATATAAGGTGGGTATAACAAGATTGGGAGATGAACATCAATCAAAATATATGGATTTTAGGTGATTTGATCATTTATGGACTAAAATGGTAGTCTTTGTACTTACAGTATGATACTAATCATGAAGATTCCCATACAAAAAGGCACTAATCATGACATATGTCGATATTTTTGGTGGGTCAAACAATGTCATAAACCACCCGTGACTGGGAATGGTAAACATACCACCATGTACCACCTATAAAAATGGTCATGCGGGGAATGGTTTATGACATTGTTTTACACACACTAAGGTCAACATAAGGTCTCAGCAAGAAAACAATGATTGAGATATGTTCCATTCGGATATATTCGGATCCATGATGATCCATTACACTACACCAGAAGGGCGGGCAAAAATGGAACGACGCCTTTTATTTTTGAAACAGCAAACATCGTGAAAGGCCTCCAGCCTTGGTTAGAAACATGGAAAACCTGAGGCACCTCATACGAGGTGGTGCCTCCTACATTTGTTCACCTATAGTTGTAAACCAAGTTAGCTAACCGTGCAGCACCACATTGTACAGTAGTAGGCGCGTAAGCTCAGTGGGTTGCCCAGCATGATCTGTCATGATCTCTGAAACAGGCCCGTACAGAGTGCATAGAACATAAACCATTCGTAAAGGTACTTGTGGTGCGCGGATGTGATCATGCTAGTAATATCGTAAATAGATCTCATAGGATATACACGTTACCCGCCATGCAACAAGAAACAACACATCCAAACTACCGCATCAAGTTATTAAATGTTATTACAGTAAAATCTCAGCTTAGTGGGTGACCCTGCCAAAATCCGACGAAACACTGTGGATCGTTTTGCTCACTTCTTTTGGCAAAACTACCCAGAACTTTCCCCCAAAAAAAGTCTTCGGCCAAGTCTCGGTGACCTCCGGCTGTCGCCTCAGGGTTCGGATTCCAAGTTAGCCGCGTCATCAAACATGGCTGTTGGAAAATCCACCATTCATTCTATAGAATATATCCCATTGAAATCTCCATTTAATATCATTTAACCACTTAGTTCAGGGGTTTCCCTGCTAGCCATGTTTGATTCTCATTGAAAATGGCGATTTTCCAGCTACCCAGGCTAGATGACAGTGGGTAACCTTGGGGTCCTGTTGGACCAAGGACATTGTGTGGATTGATCCGCGCAGCACGCTTAGGATGGTTAGGACCCCTGTAGCTGTGTCATAAGGAGTCATGGTTTGTTTGCAGCTCTTAAAACCCGGCAATTATGTGTAAATACAAATATATATATATATACACATGTGTACATATATATATATAGTATATATATACACAATTATATGTACAGGTCATTGGCATGGGCAACCCATATTATCATCTAAACATCCACATGGGCGTCCTGCGTATTTACTCAGCTTATCTCAGCTGGAAGAAAAACCTGGGCGGCCCTGCAGCTTGGACTTCTTCCTGAGCAAGCCATGGAAAATTTGAGGCTTCATTATACCCCCTGGTAAAGTAACATAGATATTGAAAATTACCATTTATAGTTGATTTACCCATTGAAAATGGTGATTTTCCATAGTTATGTTAGTTTACCAAAGGGTACATATATATAGCTACGTAGATCCTTGAAGTACCACGAAAAAATGTGGCGTACTGTACCCGTTCGGACTTAGGACTTTTCCTCATTTTCAGGGGGACTTGCCATGTACAATTTTCCCTTGGACTCAGCCAATTCTAACAAGATGGTACCCCACAGTTAGCAATGCTGGTGAACACAGCTAGTGATTGGGTTTGTGGTATGGAGGCTATAAACCAACAAACATGTCACTGGGAATGTTCCCTGCGCAGTCTCGCCAAACAATCCCGCCAGTTTAGTGAGCCAAACTATGGTAAATTGAACCGAAAAGAATTCATCAATCCACCAGCATGTAGATATACATATACATACATACATACATACATGCATGCATGCATGCATGCATGCATGCATACATACATACATACATACATATATATATACACATAAATATATATATATATACATATTATATACATATAATATATAAAAATAATAATATATATACATATTATATACATATAATATAATAATAATAATATTAATAATATATATATATATATATCATAGACCATCACTATACCCTCCGGTAATCAAACATGGCAATGGACAGCAATTAGACCATTTGCTTCGATGACTTGCCAGCTTGCCACGTTTGATTGCCGGAGACCTGCCATGGTGTGCTAGCATCCAGCATCAACCGGTCCCCATCTCCAAGCTGCTGCCCTTTTGCAATTTTAGTTGGCTTATAAATACCAGATAATAAAAATGATAATAATAATAATAAACAAACACTAAAACTAGATGTATCTCTATATATATATATATGTATATCATAGACCCTAGTTGTGTTAATGGGTAGCCCCCATCTTAGCTAATTATAGGGAGTACCTATAGGCACGGCACCAGCATAGTTCTTGCAAAGGCTCTTGCCCTCTGTCATCAAAGGGCTATCTTCCACCGGTGCCATCATCTCCTCCATACCTTGAAAACTTGAAACTGGCAGGACGGCAAATCTATAGTTGAGTGGCCAGCAATGGAGTGTCTTACGGTCTGTCCAAACCCGTTCCAATTACAACGTTTCTCGATTGAGAATCATCATCCCATCTTGAAGTTTCATGAGACATAATATGATTGGGAATTATCATCACAAACCTTTAGAAGTTTCATAAAAGTAAACATCCAACCTTTTTTTTGAATTTTTGTGATGATAATGATAATAGAGAATAATGCAAACATTCATTTCTTGGGCAGTCATCCCTCATCCTCTTTTCTGGCCTTGGCTGGAGCACCGCTCATTGCACATGAACTATAGACCATGGCAATATACTGCAAAAAAACGTGCCGAGGATGGAACATCCGTTTTTTTGCGAATGGTCCAATGGTCCGTTTATTACTGTGGTAAGAGGTGTGCCTCATGTGTCCAGGCACATTAAGTGCGCGACATGAAAAGGTTTCTCAACGTATCTTATCTTATAGAATTTCCTGTGTCAATGGCAAAAGAATAGTTCTACCTATCTCTGTTGACTATCATGTGGTGACGAAACTATTAGTAGCTCCAACTGGCTCACCATTGGGAATACCCCAAGCTCACCGCATCTTGGGAGAGCTGGAGTCAAAATCCAACAGCTGTCGAAATTGCTGGTGAACCCCCCATGGATTTCAAGTTGTCTGGTGGAAATCCAAGTTGTGGCTCCCGATTCTTGAGAATTGCTGGTGAAATTCATTGAAATCCAACCGTTCCCAGTATGTTTGCTGCTGAAATCCGACCGTTTGGCCGAGGGGCTTGGCATCTCACACCTGATTTTTTTCACCCGCAACCAGCCGGGAACCAGCCGGGAAAATGGTGACTTAACCAACAAAAATGGGGGATTTAAAGGGATTTATAGCTGACTGATGCTGACTGATGATAGCTAAGTTGCTTTGCAACCAACTTGCTTGACGACTGGCTTTCTGGTAGATCTATCCAACTAGTAGGGGCTTTACACCAACATCACTAGGCACCACCAACAGTCCGTGAAAGGTGAGCAATTGAGGAGTACCCCCGGTTGAAATTGCAAGGTTTTTTTGTAGTCCGGTGTTCAAATCACTGCATCTGGATCAATCTCAACAGTTCGGCCATTTGGGGATAATTACCCGCTACATTCACCATCATTCCAGTTACGTTGTGATGGAAGGTCATTACAATGTATCCAGATAGATCATCAAATCTGTGGCTGACTGGCTGACCCATGTTCATGGCTCATGGCCAATCTTGGATTGTGTGCCAGAAAATGCAATGCGCATTCTTCATATCCACTTTGGGCCCTGGGTGATATTAAACCTCAGACTTTCCCCAGATATCTTATCTGAATAAATTGGACGTTACACCATCAACACATATCAACATTATTTTTTATTTGGGAACAAAATGTACAGCATCTGGTGCCACGCAAAATGCTTTCAGCAATCCAGAAGGCATCGCTTGCAAATCTTCGCCCGGCAATGTGGCTTTACATAATTAAAAAACACACGCAAATCATAAAACACAACACATATAAAAAACACATGTATAGCGTATACCCTTTGGTAATTTAACATAGCCATTGAAAATTGACATTTATAGTGGATTTACCCATTGAAAATGGTGATTTTCCATAGTTATGTTAGTTTACCAGAGGGTATCCCATGCAAAAATAGCCATCTCAAAAGATTCCCTGCCAGCGTCCCAGCCCAGAAACTGCATGGGTGGACTTTGGAGAATTTGCTTCTCTTGCTTCCTTTGCGTGGGAGAAACAAAATGGTATAGGTGATTAAAAATCACCAACGCTATCCCATTAATAGTGGTTAATAGTGGTGAATAGTTAATGGTGGGTCAACAAAAAAAACATCAGCCATCCCCCAGTCATCACCATTTTTATATATAGGTGGTTTTTGAACCATTCCCAGTCTTGGGTGGTTTACGATTGTTTTAACCACATGATATGTATATATATAAATAGCTAGATAGGGGATGTTGGTTACCCAGGTTGGATCAAGTCTATGAATGGGGGAGTTGGTTGAACCTAGCTTCATGGCTGACCGTTGCTACCCCATGGAGGAAAACACTCTTTTTTTGGGGTGGGATATCCTTTACAGTAGCTATCGGGACTTTTGAAAACAAACATGAATAACCTTATCATGGGGCCCTCTAAAAATGCGAGTTCTCTGACTACATTTCTTTGCTGCTCTCGTTTGATGGACATGTACAGACCCCTCAAGAATGGTGATGGAAACATACCTAAAATCAAGACAAACCCAATTGCAATAGCATGTCTATAGTAATCATAAGCCACAACAACTAGCTGCTCGCGAGACCAATACCAGTCTCTTTCACAACAAGTAGCTGGCCATCTATTGTCTCAATTGTCAAACTACAATAACTACAACCTACTGCTTAACTTAACCTTGCAAGAGAACATACCCATGAAAATGCATTGTCCAACTATTGAGCACGAATAACATGTGCATTTCCAACTGCCATCTTGGAGCACCGGAGGGGTAGTAAAAATCAAGACTCCCAGTAGAGTCAGTAGATGGCCATTTTACGGGCCATGGCGACGTTTTTTTTTTTTTTACGACACACCATTGTAGACCCGATATTTTTGTTTGCATTTTTTCACGAAAAACAACATGATACAGTATATAATTATGTATCATTATATATATATATATAGTTCTTGTTTTTTTAATCCCTACGCCTTTGTGGATTAAGTCGCCATACCATCATTCCACCCCTATTGCTATATATATTGTATATTGTTATGATTGGTAAATATCTACAATGTACAATCTGGTTAAACATCCACTTAGCTTGGTTAAGTCAGTCACCATTGTCATGTATTCTGTCATGTATTCATCCATGTTTGGTCCCCTCCTCCTCGTTGTGATTCTTTACACAGTAAACAGCCCCAAAATCCAGTTAATTGTCATCATGGTTCCCATTGCGATTGGTTACACAGTAAACAACACATAATTAATTGTCATCAAGGTTACCGCAAACATATTTGCAATCATAAACGGTCATGTTTCCCATTAAATGGCCAGTTGTTTTCCGTTGGACACACCCATGACAAGCATATTACTGAATACCGGCTATAATTACATTCTATCATATCCCGTTGGATAATCCCAATTCTCCCCACTGTAAGCAGCTATTGCTGACGAATTACATTCACATTGTGGCTTGGTTGCAGTATGTCCCCCAGCAATCAAACATTTCTAGCTGGGGAACGCCCCATGGAGTTTCATGCTGAGGGATGCTGAGGGTATATTCGCTGGAGTATTCTGCCATTGTTGCTGTTTAAATCCCATAAAGAATATATATCCATGACATAGCTATTCCATGAGATGTTATGAGCATATCCGCAGTATGTCTCCATTGTCATCACATTGAGTAATTTAACATAGCTATTGAAAATATCCCACTGATAGTTGATGTTCCCATTAAAAATGGTGATTTTCAATAGTGATGTTAGTTTACCGAAGGGTATATCCTCATCGAATCCCACGAGAACCCACGCGAAGCCAAGGTTCTCAGCTTTCTTCTTCAGCTTCTTCTCCGTGGCGTCGCTCACTGCGTCCTGGCGTTCTGGCGACGTTGGTTCCGTGCTGTGCAACTGGGTGGTTGTGGGTCGTGGGTTGTTTGTGTTCACATGCGCATGTGTATGTATGTATGTATGTACGTACGTACGTACGTACGTATGTATGTCTGTACGTATACGTCTGTCTGTCTGTCTGTCTGTATGTATGTATGTATGTACGTATGTACACATATCAATCTATATACAATGATATAAACACCTAGATGTTCCAAAATCATCCAGCCAGTTTAGTTCAGCAAAGGCTATCCCAGTTGCTTTTCCATCCCATCCTTGGACTTGCGCGACTCGTCAGCTTGCCTGGGAAAATCATCGAACTCAATGGGGGTGCCATCAGGTGCCATGTTTGATTACCCTCTGGTTATTTAACATAGCCATGGAAAATTTCCCATTTATAGATGGTTTACCATGGTTTACCTGGGTTTACCTATGGAAAATGGTGATTTTCCATGGCTATGTTAAATAACCAGATGGTACCTCAGGATAAAGAATCTTGCAAAACTCCAATATCTTGGCTTTATGGGGGTTATATCTATAGTTAATGGGGATTGTAAACCAACTTGTAACTGGGGGGGTACCACCTTGTAGGGATCACATTTAGTTTGAGGCTGTGTAATCCGTCCAATATTATCCCCAAATTCACTGGTCAATCGGTCAATCATCGTATTCCCAATAAAATCCAAAAGCCACTGGCTATTCTGGAACTTATAAACACGCCCAAAAATGAAACCCGGACAACTCTTTCCAATTTCCACCAACTTGGAACAAGCATCTGACATCTACCTAAATTGTACTTGAGGGTATGTGACCTAAGGGAATAGTTCCACAGAAAAATCCTTCTTTGGCCTGCTTCCATTTAGGGTCATCTAAATGGGCCGTGGACCAACAACTAAGCATCAACCAACCATCTCCTTTACCATCCTGAGTGGTTTAGGGAGGTCCCATCCCTGGTTTTTGGGGTTGGCGTAACCTGGGGAACTCCAACATCTGGTGCTCAGCAGGGCTTTTGGTTCCCTTTTCCAACCTCTTCCCGCTCAAGACACACACTTTTATAGCTGGTTTGCTTAATGACTACTACTAACCTAGGTTAAACCAACATAGATGTGAAAAACCCACCACTTCTTGATATGTTTCCGAATGGGAAACCATTGGTTTTCCACATCTATGTGAGTGCATAGGATATCTCTGTGAGTCGCCAAGCAGCTTCTTTTGTTTCTTCTCTTCAGCCTTGGGCGAAGCACAAGCGGGATGGTCCGATATCAAACCACCAGCGGCCAGCGGCCCCAGCATCATTTCGTGTTTTGCTTTGGGTTTATGGATGATAAAACCATGGCTGCGATATCATCTATGATATAACCAATATTCATGGGATATTGTATGACGTCGTCATCTTTTTGAGGAACCCCCCGGCCCACTCATCATCGGATATTCCACACTGAGCTGGGCGCCGCTAGGACCGCTGACCTCGTGACTTCGGCTCACTGTACAACTGGCTGATTTTGCAGGTCAAATTGCCATATCAATCTATATCAACGTATATCCATGTAAGTTCACCTTACTTATTCGTACTGACCCCCGAACCAACCAACCCCGGCCGAATGAATCACCTCAAGTGAACAAAGCCATCACATTCCACTTATGAGTGCTTAGCACGGGCTGAACACAGATTTTCAATGCACAAAACCCATGTCAAAGCCAACAATCAAATAGGGATGGCATATGATGGCATATGAACATACAGAAAATGAGCTATCCATGTGACCAACATCAAAATTTTTGAATGGGAATGTAGCCAACAGCGTTAGATGTTACCAGTAAACACCGATGCGGAAAGTGGACAAACCAACATGACCACTCCAGGATTCCAACATGAAAATTGAAAATCCATGGCCATTCCAGGAACCGATAAATTGGAGGTACCTACCATATATAAGGCCTATTCCCATTGATGAAATCCTGCCATTTACACACAATTTGTCCATTCAGACCTCCATGATGATTTCCCTGAGTTTACCGATCGGTCTTCCTCCTAGGAATGGAGATGGCGTCCAGCTAGCCGCGGTCCAGCTAGCCAACCCCAAGGCATCCAAGACCGCAGGGCACTGGTTTTGGGTAAAGGATTTTGTGTTTACAGAAAAAGTGGATTGAAATGTGCACAAACATGAAACTTGCAGGTTCAGAATCCAAAGAACGTCTCACTTTCAAATCATATTTACACCGGTGTGGTATAGCCTTGGTGCTCAACTTAATCGCCCCTGCATCCTGATATCTGTTACTGTGTATTCGTGTATATTCCCGAATTGCAGTAAACACCTTCCTGTTTGAGGAAGGTTGACATGGCTACACATAGCTGTGGGATGCAAGGATGTGTCAAAGCCCAGGTATCGTTTCGAGCATCCAAGACCTCTGAACCTCTGAACGGAATGTTGCCATACCACAAATTCTGCTCGCGCAACTGAGCTCCCCCTACTTCACAGCTCCCTTCGGATCCTGGATCGCATGGATAAAAAGCAGGGCAGCAGGTGGCTTGCCCCAACGTTGGGAGCTCGCCTGTCATTATTCTAAACACCATCTCAAGGCTCAAAAACTGATGCATTCCCCAAATTCTCTGAGAAAACCAAGAAGTGTTTCTTGAGTTTCAAATGCTTTCAGATGTCTGTCCCCTAGAAATTCTTGAGATACTGCCGATGGATGAAGACACCAGCGGTCACCCATGGCTGATTCCGAATGATTCAAGTCCCCAACAGATTCCTAAACACGCAACTGATTCAACTCCCCCGTGGCTTCCGGATTTCCAAGGTTGATTGGGATTTTTTTCCTAATTCGAGAATGTGCATAGGCTGCAAAGGCGAGACCTTTTGAATGCCGTGAAAGTGAAAAAGTGAAAGTTCAAATCACCCGTGCTTTTGTTGATATCAACACTCACTCCTATGCTCATGCTGCTGGATATCCCAATCTTCTAAACCTGTGTGGGGTTCATGCCTACAGCACCCAGCAAAAATGAGCAGATGATCAGGGATCATCATACCAAATAGGGTTGAACTATTTCATAGGTTAAGCACCCTACACCAAATATAGACATCATAGACTACGTCATAGACCATGCCATGAGTTGAGGCTTGGATTTTATGATCAGTTTCCACTAAACAAATGACACCATGTTTGACCGTCGAACTGCTATAGCTCTCGCCTGTTTGGCGTCCGGAAACGTGCTCGCCTCGGGGGTTTAACTGTGGCTTGTTCCGAACGTCCGTTCTTCCAGGAAGCAAGAAATTGGTTGGACCTTTTGTGTAGATTATGGAGTGGGTCGTGCAAAATTACGGATAGAGGTGTGATCAAATGTGCTAAATAGCGAGAAATCGGCGATAAATGAGGCTGATCCTGGGGTCCCCCGTCAAAAGTGGACAATGTTGAGTGCATCACGTGATGCTTACCACGTTTTGGCTAGGCAAAACAAAGGTTGACAAGCAGTAAGTAGGCAACCCCACCAAGTATAAAACATCATAATCATACCCTCTAGCAATTTTAACATAGCCATGGAAAAATGACCGATATAGTTCGATGAATGATGATTGAACTACGTATATATAACTATGTTGCAATTATATATATACACTAAAACAAGAAACAGGTGAACCATGGTAAAACATCATATTTCTCAATATCCTAACTTTCCTTCTTGGAAATTCTTCAAGAGGGGCTTATGAAAAACAAACACAAACACAAACACATGGTCAATCTTTGATAGTCCGCAGGATTTTTTTTTGCTGGGTATGGTATGGTTATTGTCCAATTGCAAAAGAATACAGGATTCATCTTTCCAAGATGTTTGGTTCATAGAATACCACTTACCCATTCATTTCTATCCAAAATATCCCAAAAAAAATGGCTTCGTATTTTCCAAGGTTGGGATCCCCAGCACGGATCCCAAAACCCGGCCAAGGCACGTCCTTTTTCCGGGGCTTTTGCTTCGTCCTGACGGTTTTCCGTTGGGTTCTGGTGATCCTTTCGGTAGAACTGTTAGGTGGATGGGTTTAAGAAAGCAACTTCAACTCATTTCGTATAACAGCGTATGAAAAATCAAAGGGGCATTATGATCTTTGTGTGTGCTTGTATGGGTATAGGAATGTGTTGCAGAACTATATATATATATATATATAAATATGCAAATACTTACCTATACATCGTATGCATGGCTATGCTGCAATTGATATAAATCCGTTATATTAAATGCCTAAATAACATGTCGACACACATGTGTAGCCACCCCAAAGTGCCTCCATCATCCACATGTGACACTGCCATCGCCGACCGCATGATTTCTTCGGAAACCACCACCCAATTTCACCACAAATGAGTGGTATAACATGGTATAACCATCAACATATGGCTGCTTTATTATGGCAAACATGATCAAATCATCGGATAGAGGCGAGGTCTTGTTGGTACCATGTTGCCACGTGTATGTATATATATATATATATACACATGCGTTTGTATGTTCAATGGAAGGTGCCAGTCTACCAGCCAGAGATCATCACAGATATTGACCAAAAGTGGATTTGCCACATTTTTCCATGATCTCATTGCATTCCCATGTCTATCTCCTTAAAATGTATACTCCCATTATACTCCATTATATTGCATCTAGTACGTATCTTATTGTATTCCCATGAGATCCCCATGAAAACACCACGTCTTCCGCACTTGGCAGGACTTGGGGCGCCGAACGCGTGGCTTTCTTCTTGCTCCTGAGAATGTTGAAATTCAGCGACTGACCATAGACTTTCTATGGAATTCTTTCACTTACCCTCTGACAATCAAAGATGGCAATGGAACAATCATTGTAAATGTAGCTTTTAAAGAAAAACAACATTTATCTAAATGGCAAATGTTCAATTGTCAGGTTTGATTACCAAAGGGTACCCTCCCAAAAAGTGTGGCAAAGAGACTTAAATCAGCCTCCGCCAGCAAAAAACGAAAACAACTCCAGAAAAGCTTGAAATCAGCTGTGACGTGAACATGTGGTAATATACATGTTGTTTTGGGACTTATACAATTTTTCATGTGGACTTGGACAGTGAAAGCGCATATAAAAATAGTATAATATAGTTGTGTATACTTTTGCATATAAATAAAAACAGTAAAATCTGATAAAATATGTGCAATTGTATAGTCAAATATAGTCAAAGTATGTCAATGCAATTTTCCGGGGGTATTCCCTTGAACTCTTGGACTGACAGAATCTGCAGGACTTGCATCACGATCCTGACACTTGGGTGCATTCAATTCATAGCCGAGTTTGATGTGAGTGATTTTTGACTTCGAACAGGAAACAAAAAAACTAATTTAGAAGCTGTCCCAACTGGTGCCCTTCTCAAAACAATAGGGCATATTCAACTGACGTTCCATGGTTATGGAACAAAGCCCACTTGGTCAGCGCAGCCTCCCAGTCTTTCTGAACGCCGTCTTCGCCATAGGCGAAAAATCGCTGCGGGTTCTGCGAGTGAGACTGCAACGCCCACTTTGGAGCTGATGCTGCTACCGCTACAGGCTGCAACCATAGGCAAGATGAGTGGAATAATAGGGACCTCCTGACTGATAGGACCCCCATTCCTATACTCCCATGCTCAAAACCCCAGGGAGTTCCCATCATTGATTCCATGGATTTTGTGCGACTTGACCTCCCTCCAAACGCCCTCATCGGACTGGGGACGACTAAGCATCCTCAAGTAACCCAAGATTTTTGTAGGGGACAATCCAAAAATACTTATGGAACACTTTAAATTAAAAAAAAATGAGACCATGAACAAAACCATCAAAAACCCACCAAGCTCAATGAAATGTTCCCATTGATTTCGGGCCGCTTTGACCCTTGACCCTTGACCCTCTTCCCCCAAGTTGCCTGGCCAAAGTTCAGGTTTCAACCCTAACATCGAGGCCACCGTGTCCGAATCATTTTCCCAAAAAGGGTGTCCCCGTACTTTCCAGCTCTACCAATTAACTGACACCAAGATCAATTACCAAAAAAAAATAAACACATGCCCATCCTTTTCTCATATCAGTTCCTTTTTTACTTCCCCATCTTCCCTTGGTTGCTTCATCCTTCGCATCTTCGCTTCCAAGAGAATCGCCCGCCTGGCCGCCAGGCGCCGCCGGAAGCCATGCACCATCTCGCCCAGCTTGGGACAGCTGTACCTCCGTCCGAGGTGTCCATGAGATTTGTCGATCTTTTGATTTGTTGGTTTGTGACATGTCTTCCTGCAGGTGGCATGGCCATATGTATGCCATAATAGTCTGTAAAAAACATGCCCTTTGGATGCGCTTGGCGTAGGTGACATCATATTATCATATATGATTTTAAACCGTTGCTGAGAATCATGGTGCAACCTTTTTACGATATAATGGTAATTTGTTGAAAGGGAAACTCCTCCAGCTTTGTTGGTTCTACCATTGCAATGGGTCAAACCGGGTAACCCTGTGAAGGTACCAGGAAATTCATGAAGATATCGCAGGGCCCATCAATCTCCCCAACAAATAGGCATTAGTAAGCCCAACAAACATGGATACCTCATTTACCACTATATGACTCTACATATGTATATATAAATATATATATATTCTCTATATATATATATAGCAAAATAAGTATAGATTATACACGTTTCTTTGTTTTTTTGATCTTTTTGGTGCACACTTTTTCGGACCGGGACCCATTTCCCGGTAAGCGCATCGCCAGGTGGCCGCTTTTCTTCGATGATCTCCATGAGGCTCTCGCGACGCAGATGCCTTCATCACCGAGATTTGCTGAAGGAACCCCTCCCAAAAAATGACAAAAAATGGGTACCCTCTGGTAAATTAACATAGCTATTGAACATTGCCATTTATAGTGAGTTTTCCCATGAAAAATTGTGATTTTCCATAGTTATGTTAGTTTACCAGATGGTAGATATTCCGCAACAAAAATGCTAGCAGTGGATTTCCCATTGGGAAAATAAGAATCATCTGAAGAAAATACCAAGCTTCATCTGCAGCAGTCTATGGCAAGTTTTTGGCTAGCATGACCAACCAAGTTTCAACCAGCACATAGACCAAACATAGCTGGACACCCTGTCTCACGCGTGCCAATCGTGGCTAATCTTAGGCAGCCCACCAAAAAAATAAACATGTTCGACAGGTTGGTAGGCGTCTAAAATCATACTATACCGTGATATGTATTATAAAACATATTCATCCCCAGTCGTGGATATATATATATATATAATTATTTATTTATAGTATAATATTATATATATATACATATGAATAACATTAATTTATATATATATATATGTAACAGTATATAAAGTGTATATATATAATATAATATATATATATATATAATATATATAATATATATATATATAATATATATATAATATAATATATATATATATATATATATTCAACTACATTCATGCATTTATAGCATCTTATTGTGCGATCGGATCGCCAAGCGACAGCACTTCAATGTAGGTTAGGGCATGGCAGCGCTTGTAGCGAATCAAGGCACGGTCCAGGAGGATGAAGTCCTCCAGGGAACGCAGCGGAAAAAAAAAACGTGAGGAAAGGACAGAATTCTTAACGCTTATATGGATCATATGATAGGTATATGTATATATATATATGGATATATCCATAAGTAGAACAATATAGAACAATAATGTATGTATGTATGTATGTATGTATGTATGTATGTATGTATGTGTGTATGTATGTATGTATTATTATTATTATTACTATTATTACTACATGGATAATTTATTATTCATGGTGAATGTTGAGTGGTCTTTGGTTGAAGGAATCGATGTGACTATCTATTAACATCGATGAACTATATCTTTTGTGGGCTTAGATGTTGTTTCATAGACGTCCATGCGCTCTATTTGGTTGAGTAATACTAGGTGCACCCTCCCTTGAACAACCGATTGGTACCACTGATTAAATATAGCATGCCAAGGTGGCCCCTTTATTTCTTCTTCAGGGGAAATCATTGCAATCTTCGCCTGTGTCACTGCAATGCTTTTCCCTAATGGAGGCTAGCTAACCCTAGGTGCTCAGGTATAAACTCATTGCTGTCTGGAACATTTTAAGAGTTGGAGTGGGAAAATACCGCAGAAAGTAGATGGTTTACCTGATATGATTTGCGTAGTCAATCTCAGGATCTTTAAACAAGTAGTTGTAACTTCAGCACCAACTGCCATCAAGCACACACGCATAGCAACTTGAAATGCTCAAGTTCAGGAAAATCATGCATACATGGGCATCTTCCTTTTGCCATGTTCCAAAAGGACCCACTTGGAACTTTGTAAAGTTACATTAAAACTGGCCGAATTACAAATCACTAACCTGAAAAAACTGAAATCAGGCCAAGTGGGGATGATTCCCCTTGACAATCATCATTTCTAGTGGCGTTGCAGTTTCAGTGAGGTCATTCATGGTCATTATATTTCATCCAGTAAGTATAGAACCCATTGCCATAGACCCCACAGCTGCTCGTTAGGACCCACACATTCAGCTGGTCATGAGCTAACCAATAGGTCGGGAAGCCCCATGGCAATTGAACATCACTATTTGGAGTTAGGAAATCATATGGAAATGGGAGGATTTTCATTTTTTCCCACAATTTCGCTGACGGAATTCGAATCGTTCAGAAATCGAATCTAGCGCAGTGAAAATACCATCTATATATATAATATATAATATAATATATATATATATATATTTCTCCTGGTTCAAAGCCATGTGGGAAAGAGAGAGCCATGGACAGCAAGATAGGAAAACGCTAGGCTGGCCTCTCCCCAGACATCGCCCTTGTGTTGCAGCACGCTATCAATCATACACAAACCTGCCGAGGTTTCTTCGGAGAGCCACACGGTGTGGTCTGCTGGGAATCTTTCCTTTTTTTTCGGAACTCCCTAGTACATGCGTGCTAAAGACCATGGTTTCGTGCAGCAAAAATATCTTGAACCAATCTATGAATCTATTGATAGAAGGAAGTGGTCGGGTCACTTTTGGGGGGTATCGCTGTGTCATCCTTATTGTTACCATGTGGGAGTTCAATATACTCATAGCTCCCATAGGAGATCCAATGACTTACACTTCGATCCCAAATTCATTGTAATGTTGGATTCACCCAATGCCATAGTCACCTCCCAAGTCATCACAATTTTTATGGGTGGGATTGAAACCCCCGGTCATTCTATAGGGCTCACTACATCCCGTCCCCTGCCAAGCCAGAGTGCCTTTGGATAGAATGCAGAGCACCTGACATGGTTCAGGGCTCAATCTCCAGGGAGGCTTCGATTTTGGGAAGCCAAATTCACAAGAACAATAGAAAAGTGTCAATGGAAAGTGCATACCGAATGTATGAAGAATTTCTATAAAATTAGTTTTCAATACATTGACTTCATGTTGAAATGTATAATTCCCATGTATCAATATCGACGCGCTTCAAAACCCTACATCTGCACCAGAAAGGCCCCAGCTCCTATGGCTACTCGTCAACGATGTTAAAACCGATTTCGTGGCCATTACATTGCAATGATATGCTGTGGGACTGAACAACTGCACTTCTAAGGCCGCGAAATTTGGTAACCTGTTCCACTCAAGTGCTGTGGTATCCAAACTCATGCCAAGCTGTTTTGGCTCTGCACTCTTGCCCAAGTCCATCCAAGTCCCAATAGTTCCCAGTGGAATCCCGATTGTCCGGTAGCAGAATCCACATTCTATAAAATACATCAGTTTTCTGGGTGAAATCCACATTTTCCTGGTGAATTTTGGGCAAGATCCACATTTTTGTGGTCAACTCCGGCTCCGACCTGCTCCGTTTCAAAGGTTTCATCTTGGGCGAAGGCATAGCATTCCAAGCGCCTCAAGGAACCCACAAAAAAGGAGCCGGTGGTGCCTAAAGGTGTCCAGAACGAAATTTGGACGAGACGATTTTGATGTTTTTTTCACTCAAAATATGGTGATTTTGGTTTGTCATATCTTGTCATATCTGGTAGTTTCAAAAGTTTTTCCCCCAAACATGCATAGAACAAGATCACAGTTTCACCCCCATCTTCAGATTTCTCCACTGTCTCTGAATTCTTGATGCCCCCCAGCTCTAAGTTCTACCCCACCAAGTTACTTGCATCAACTTAGCTAGGGTTCCTCACCTTGTAAGATGTCGTTTCTTTTTCAGTCCAAAATTCTCCCAAAAAATACTTGTACATCTCCAGTAACTGTTTTTTTTTGCGGATGTCCCATGTGTTTCCCATAAATTTCTTGGGATTTCTACGAAAGGCCTCGACATTTCGGCCAGGCAGGCACGGTAGGAGTCGGCCGGGAGGCCCTGGTCCTCGATGGATTCGAAATACCTCGAGGCCCCACGAGTTCGACTCAGAGATTATATTACTATTATAGTTAGTATATAGGATATATCAGTTAAATATCATCATATTCGTTAGTACATAATTTAGTATTATATATATATATCTGTATAGTGTAATTGTCTATCAAACTATCAACTATTCTACCACTATCAACTATATATTGTATTGTAAAGGTTATTTAGTTCGCAAGTATGCATATATGTATAATTAATGAACTGAATGATGTATATATATATATATATATATTTATATACCAGGAGCTTCAAAGACCCAAACAATTGTAGGTCCAGTGAAAAAAAAACTAGTTTTTTCGCGAAAAAACGGGTTTTTGTAAAGAACCCATATTTTGGTTTTTGTTGGATTTGCACAAATTTGTCCAAATCGGGTGGACCTGTATCAAGTTTCTCCTCATTACATGTAGCAATTTCATACTGACAACTTGTGAAATCTGTCAGACAGAACGCGCGATCGAAACCGAAGCAAGCGTTCTCAGACACGATGCGCGCATTCTCCACCAGCCGCAGTTGCCTCCTATGCTGCGAACTGTCCCTTCAGCGGGACTGGAGGTA
>Ga0126342_10004475_pt1 | contig 23901 bp, 20 predicted proteins | sample Cyp1metagenome_FD_92528 | JGI IMG/M metagenome (GOLD analysis project Ga0126342, IMG submission 92528) | Coral microbial communities from Lord Howe Island, Old Settlement Bay, Australia - Cyphastrea 1 metagenome | ecosystem: Host-associated > Invertebrates > Cnidaria > Coral ...
ATCTAATCTATCTAATCTATCTAATCTATCTAATCTATCTAATCTATCTAATCTATCTAATCTATCTAATCTATCTAATCTATCTAATCTATCTAATCTATCTATCTATCTATCTATCTATTTATGTATCTATCTTTCTAAATCTAATCTAATCTAGTCTAATCTAATCTAATCTAATGAATCTATCTAATCTAATCTAATCTAATCCTAATTTGATCTAATCTAATCCTAATCTAATCCTAATCTAATCTAATCCTAATCTAATCTAATCCTAATCTAATCCTAATCTAATCTAATCCTAATCTAATCGAATCCTAATCTAATCCTAATCTATCTAATCTAATCTAATCAAATCTAATCTAATCTAATCTAGTCTAATGTAATCTAATCTAATCTAATCCTAATCTAATCCTAATCCTAATCCTAATCTAATCCTAATCCTAATCCTAATCTAATCCTAATCCTAATCCTAATCTAATCCTATTCTAATCTAATCTAATCCTAATTCAATCCTAATCTAATCTAATCTAATCCTAATCTAATCTAATCTAATCTAATCTAATTAATCTATCTAATCTAATCTAATCTAATCTAATCCTACTCTAATTTAATCTAATCCTAATCCTAATCTAATCTAATCCAATCCTAATCTAATCCTAATCTAATCCGAATCCTAATCTAATCTAATCCTAATCTAATCGAATCCAATCCTAATCCAATCCTAATCTAATCCTAATCTAATCCTAATCTAATCTAATCTAATCCTAATCTAATCCTAATCTAATCCTAATCTAATCTAATCCTAATCTAATCTAATCCTAATCCTAATCTAATCTAATCTAATCCTAGTCTAATCTAATCCTAATTTAATCAATTCTAATTTAATCTAATCTAGTCTAAATCCTTATCTAATCTAATCTAATCCTAATCTAATCTAATCCTAATCTAATCAAACCTAATCAAATCCAATTTAATCTAGTCTAGTCTAATCTAATCTAATCTATCTATCTATTCATAAAATTATGTAATCTTGTTGGGAATGCCAGATGGGAAGATGTTCCAAATGGACGGCTTCAACTTGGGTTGACCTTTTGACTCCACAGGAGCCACTCCTTCGACAGGCGGCGATCTTCGCTTTGGGTGTGGGTCAACATTGCGTAAATATCTGGATGGTTAATGATAACGATATAAACAGATATCCTGGTATCATGTAATGATTGTAATGTTTTGATACCTGGATGGTTTTCATAATTATACATGTTCACACTTAAACTAATTTGATAACATGACCTAACTGGTCTCTGGGCCTTAGATTTTGACCAGTACTGTTGGTTTGTTGATGGCCTCGCCAGAGAATCACATAGTGCAAAGGATGATGAAGGATGTAGCTGCGTGTGATCATGAAATCCTTCTTCTTCTTCTTCTTCTTTTCCTGCTTGTGATTTTTGAGCTAGTTGGTGAGTTTTTGAGTTTGGTGGTGGATTTTTTGCGGCCAAGCCATTGATGACAACTAGCTGAGTATGCCCACGATACATCGACATTGTGTGCTACATGTGCTACACCTTTCCCGTTGGACACAGCGAAACAGTGAGCTTGACCTCGGGAAATTACCAGGGACTATAGTGATCTTTTGATTTGCTTGGATTTCCAGATAGCTGGTTGGCCCTTTAAAAACCTAGATCCTGCCAAATGGATCTAAATGGGCGACTCTCAGAGTCTATGTTAGTTGGATGGCATATGCCCGTTAAAAAAAAGCTCGTTCTGAAGTCGGTGAACATCCAAGTTTTGGTGAAAGTTCCTATGCTATCGACCCACTCCTAGTGGTTCCATAGCTCGCTAGTGGTCGTTCGGTTTCCGTTTTTGGTTTCCCATGGGTTTCCCATGGTCCAAAAACGGCAAGGCCCTGGCGTGAAGCCTTGGCCCTCTACGACCTTAAGAAGTCGGAACTTCAGGAGCTGCCGGTGGATTTTCAGCCAACTTTGGTGCCAAAAACCCGGACCCAAAAAGATCCAAAAAGCCACCGTGGAATCCAGGACTTGCTGCAGCATTGCAGCTCTTCCGAACGGAGGTCCAAGATCTGGGAGATGGGTCGACTTGGAGTAGAGGTTTACCAACCCACTGGATGTTGGTAGTTCGGCACCAGGTTTGGAGAAGTATCACACCGGGCTGATAAACCAAGCACCTGGCACTAGGGAACCAAACTGAATTGGGGACTTTTCGACCGATTCTCGAGACTTTTCTTGACATCACAGGGTAAGTTGTCCCTGGAAACAGGGTCTGCGGGAAGTACAGTATTGCGCAAAGCCGACTAGACCTTGGAGCCAACGTGGGCAGATATCAACGGTGGATACCCCAACCAGTCGTCATTTTGATCACGATCATAACATATCATAACCATTGATAATTTTTAATTATTCTCAGTACAGAAAGGCTTATTGCCAGCGCTGAAAGCACCAATTGTTTGTATATATTCATTTTTTTGTCGATATATTACAGGATCTTATGTTTTTTGTTGTCCATGCACAAGCCTCTTTTAATAGAAATACAGACAGGCTTGTTGTGGGCGGGCAAGAGGCAATTTGTTTCCCCAAATACATTACATGATCTAAAACCGTATTGGCCTTTTGCTGTCCATGCACAAGCCTTTTCTAGTGGAAAGAGAGCTTAGAGTGGTTAATCACCCAAAACCAAAAAAAACAAAAGACAAAAAAAAACAATGTTTTGGGGACTACTTGGATCTAGGCATGTTCAGACTAGTCTGGAAAACATTTTTTTTGTTTCTTTGGGAATTCCTTAGGATTAATCCTGATTAATCCAGGTTAATCCAAACCAAATCTGATTCATCTTGCCCCCAAGCCATTTTTGTGAAGTCATTACTTAAAAAAAAGTATGCTAAACATGCGCAGTATTCCTTGGGGATGTGCAATTTTCCTTTTCAGGTGCGAAGCCTTTGGGGATGTAAAATTATGTTTTTGGAGAAGGAAACCGTTCCTTCAAATAAATGATTTTCCTGTCCCAGTAGAGCGCAGCTGGAGTTCTTTGACAGGAGTGTTACATATTTTCACAGAAATGGTGTGATTGAAAGGATTGTTACATATTTTCAAATCACGGTGTAACTTTCAAGAGATGCAGCTGATTTAATTTTGGTGAGTAAAACATTTCCTTCAAACAATGTCGTTCCTTCCAAACAGATCGCAGCTGGGTTTCTTTGAAAGGAGTGTACATTTTTTTAAAAGAAATGGTGCTACTTTCAAACATAAAGGCCAGCTGAGCTTCTTTGAGAGGAATGTTACATCTTTAAAGGACACAGTGCATATTTTGACACAATATTGTTTTTGTTATGTAAACTAAACTGTTTATTTTTTAAATACGATTGCGACTTTAAGTTAAGTATTCAATCTTCGAAGAAAACAGCATCTGCCTGAAGGAATGTTACCATGATAAAGGAAAGACAGGAATATTGCACTTTAGAACACAATACACATCGTAGATAACACATACTGTTCTTAAAAAGAATCCAGCCTTCACAAAAAGAATTCTTCCTGAAAAAACATTTGACTAGCTCAAAAGCAACCACCAGCTTGTAAGTAAAAACAACTTTTTGGTTGAAGTGGATGCTTTGTAAGGAACATTGCACTTCTTTGAATATAGCACAGGCATACAACTTCATAGACATATATATATATATATATACAGATATTTCTCTTTGGGCAATGAAAGCAAGTGAAAACAACTGCATTGCCTGATATTGTTTGCAATTTTGCCTTTAGCTCAATGTGTTGCATTGTCTTTGGTCAACTGCTGCGCTGCGCAGCTCAAACTCATTCAACATTGTTATGTACTTCCACATCTGTTTGAAAACACCAGGGAGTTTCCTTAATTTTCTAACTGAAATAGGCCTTGTAGATGAATTCAGGTTGTGTTTCAAAGACAATTCATTTTTTTCAAAAGAATGTGGTATTGTACCACAATTATATGGAAACATGACACTAGTGTATCCCTAGGTTTCAAAACAATATATATATATATGTATCTATATGTATATGTATATATATATATGAGTATAGTTCCAATTTTCATGATGTTTGCCACACAAAAAGAAGGATAACTATTGTTTATGAGAAGTACATGACCTGAACCACTGTAATTTTGCATTTTATATTATATATATATTCTGTTGCAGCTACCTGAACTTATCAACTGTAATTTTTCATTCTATATTACATATATATATATACATATTCTGTTGCAGCTAATGCTTCAAAGTGGAGATATATCCTGTTTTCTCTTCTAGGGTGGAATTTCTTCTTGGAATTTGCCACATTTTGAACCTAATGACTACCATTCTTCTAAAGGAGTGCATTTTACAGCTGAATATGTGTTTTTTTTCTGGGTCAGGCCTCCTCCTTTAAACATCCTGTTTGATTGTGACCATTTCTCAAAGGATACAAGAACATGAGGAACGCCTACTTTCCAGCGCTGGCAACAAGCCCCTCTCTATCATTATCAATCCTCCTCCTTCGCCGCTCCTCCTCCTCCTCCTCATCATGTTCTTCATCAAGTTGCTCGACTATCACGAGATTCAACTTCTTTCAGGCCAGCTGGAGCCAAGATTCTCGCTACTCCTAAACTCCGGTGTCTTTTTTGAGTGGGGTTGACCCAAAGTTCCCAATCCAGGAGGTGCCATGATCAAGGGTGGCTACGAGGAAGTGATATTGACACTACCACAGGGTTGCCATGGCTTCACAGTTCCTGGGCTAACCAGGCGATATATATATATATATGTACTGTATATATATATACATAATATATATATAATATAATATAATATAATATAATATAATTATATATATATATGTGCTTTGGTGATCTTTGCAATGATGTATGCATCAAATAAATTTCAACGTGTCTTATGTGCATCCAGACGAAGCGGTTTATTGAGAGGGATTGTTGCAAGTAGCTCATCGGAACGGCCGCTTCACATTAATACTGTTTCCAGTCAAACAGCTGTGTTACTAGTACTTTCTCACGCGTGGCACCAGTCGCCGGATCAGACAAGGGTCAGGACTCGAGGGACTTTCTAGCTGGCAGCACCTGGCTGGCCGGGCAGCAATGAGCATAAGCCATGTGTAAGTGGGACCGCAGGATTAGGAACCAAGCAATCTATCATTTTAGCTGCTAGCTGGCTTTTTTTGATCTATATAGCACTTTCCTGCCATCATGGCTTATGATTTAGCCCCTTCCGCCCAACATTGCGTAACCCCTACATGGCCACTAAAAATGAACGAAGCCCAATGCAAACCAGCATTCTTGGGAGCGCTTTCAATGTAAGGGGAAGGGCGTTATACCTTCTGGTAATCATTCATGCTAATGGAAAACGACCTGTTCATCAATGAATTTACCATGTACCTGCGAATCTAACAGTCCACAAAACAGCAAATCACCAGTATCAACCATTGACACCGATACAATGGTTTCCGTTGGATGTCCACAGGCGCGCTGATCACCGCAGCCGTGGGGGGCCGCGCAAAGCGCTGTTCCAGTGCGGCGGCCGCTGCCGAAGCTTTGCGCCAAGTGTATCCGACGGCCCGTTGCACGGTGACAATGCCGGGCCATGGGCGCACCAACTGGGGGCACAGCCATGGGTTTCCATAAATGGAGGTACCCCAAAAAAATGGATGGAAAATCCGATGAAAATGGATGATTTTGGGGGTAGCCCCATTTTAGGAAACCACCATATTGCTGGTAAAAATGGCGGTCACTTAAAAGAAAAGGGCCTGAAATCATCAAACAATCGGTCATATTTATGGTTTTGGGTGCCCCAATTTTTAGGAATGCAAAAATGGCTTTGAGGCTTTTGATTGTTGACCCATTAACAAATGTTCGCAAACACAACGTCAACAATGTGGAAACGGGTTTTTCTTTTGGAATGACCCACCAAAAAACCAACTGTACGTTCAAAATATTTCAACGCCCGAATGTGAGTTCAACCGCGGGCATTGGCTAATGTGAACTTGCTTTGGCATCTTGCAAAAAACGTTCGTTGCATGCCCTCCAGATATGCAAACAATGCCGTGCAAAACTTCTGTAGATGTTGAGGCCCAACTTTTGGGACCGACACCTCATCGTTTTGACCTTAACCGTAGCTGACTGAGGTTTCATTTCGTCGCCGCATCATCTTTCGGGCATGGCTGTTTTTGATGCTTGAGACGGACATGTTGAACGCAAAGGGCTGGAACATGAGAAGCTTGGATGTTCACTTCAACATGAGGCATCGTGGGAAAAATCGGTTGGAACAGGGCCTCATTGCAGACAACTGGTAACTCAATAGATTCGACACAACGGACACGACGGATAGAGATGCAATCAAAATTTGGCATCCCGGAGTTGGATGGTTGAATGTAAAAAAAAACCGAATTGCATTGGCCACAGGCAGATTGTTGTGTTTTTCATGTTTTAGCAAAAAAAATCAACATTCGCTGCTCAAGAGGGGGTATATCTGGTATAACACCGGTCGAAAATTCCATGGTTTCATGCTAAATAGAATGGTCTGACGCCCGGGTGCCGCGGACCCCCTGTAAAGGGGGCATCGCAAAAGTCGCTGAAGAGCACAATTCTCTTGTTCATGTAGAACCCTAGCAGAAAACAGTTCAGCAGAGATTGCATCTGCATGACATGGCAAGTTGGAGGGCCACGGAAATACCACAACCCCCGGTTGGGATACCAAGGAAAACACACCAAAAAAACCTTAGCTGTCTTCATCGGCACTTCATCCACATGAGAAGGACAGAAGTTTTCAACCATGGGCCTAGGCTGGTTGCAAGTTCCCGTTTGGCACAGCAAAAAAGAGGTCAGGGAGAGAGCGCAGCAGCGGACGCGAGAGCCAAGAGCGGACGCGGTACGCACAGGAACAAAAAATACCGATTGCAGCAAGGCCGCTGGCGGTCAAGCACTTCCAGGAAGCAACGGTGTAGAAACCGGAAATGCCAAACCGAGTGACAAGGTCTATACCTGCCCATTCTGCCAAGGAAAAATTAAGAGCAGCGTCACGGATGGTTTTGTCAATCACCGGAACGTTTGCGGGCGCCGCTTTAAGGTCTGCAATGGACAGATCACCGCGCGCAGCAACGAGGTGCCACGCATCATGTATAATCATGTATACATGCCCGTTTTGCAAGCAGCAAGTGCAGAGTCACGCAACCTATGGGCAGATCGACCATAGAAATATTTGCGGCAAGCTGTTCAGAGTACGCAATGGGACCATCATTGGAACACACATGCCCAAAAAGCGAGCCAAAGTGTGGTCGGCGAAGGAAAGCGGGTGCACACAAATTGCCCATGCAACTCCAGCAGAGAGGCCGCAGAGAGGAAGGCCACCACCCCTCCCCACAGCCGCGGCGTCACAGTTGGACAGCAATAAAGCAATAAAAGAGTGGTCGTAGCCAAGCAGGCCCCCGGAAAGGCCGCAGAGAGGAAGGCCACCACCCCTACACACAGCCGTGGCGGCACCACTCCTCGCCACACCCCCGGCCTCACACCTGAACAGCAAAAAAAAGAGATTGGTCGCAGCCAAACAGGCCCCCACCCCTCGGCAGGAAAGGCCGCAGAGAGGAAGGCCATCGCCCTTCGCCACAGCCACGGCGTCACAGCTGAACAGCCATAAAACAAGAGAGTCGCAGCCAAACAGGCCCCGTCGCAGCCAAACAGGCCCTGTCGCAGCCAAACAGGCTCCCTGCGACAGCTTTTCGCCAGCTGCACCGGCCACGAAAGCACAGGCGTGCCATACGGAAAACACTTTGTGACCTGGGCACCGCCGGGGCCGGTGGATTCCATGGTTTCATGTTAAATTTGTCAATTTCACAAGCCATTTGTGGGTCATGCTTCTCCCATCTGTGAACTTAAGCCTTCGCAACAGGTGCTAGTTGGAGATGACCCGACAATCTCCTGGACGTTCTACGGCCACGTGTCTGGGAAATGAAACGACACATACAGAAGAAATCAGAAGAAAATATCATTGTGCATCATATCCGGCGAACATATGGGGTTTTCCTAAAATGGGGAGTACCCCAAAAAGGATGGTTTATGATGGAAAATTCCATTGACATGGATGATTTTGGGGTACCCCATGGTACCCTATTTCAAGACCCCCCATATCATATCCGACATTTCAGACATTTCTGTTTAAAACACCGTTCAGACCCCCGTGACCGTCTCACAGGATTCCATTGTGTGCTGGTTAGCGCTCGCCCCTGAGCTTGCTTCGACGAGTTCCGGCGTGCAAAGTGGAACCTGGTAGTGAAGTTGACCCACGGCGCGGTGGAGTGGAAAATGTTGCGATGCCTTGAGCTGGGTGAGTCGTGATGGTCGGCCCAAAATCATCGGGACATGAAATTTTGAACCAACTAAAATGGTGCTAGAACCGGGAAAATCATGTGGAAGGATAATGGCGAAATAGTAAAACATTCCGCAGTCGATGACACACTTTTTGACTTGGATAGATCTTCGCTGCCATGTAATCATGTGTAGGACAATATTTCCAAAACTGGAGGACATTTCAGGCTGGTGAAAGGCTATCAATGACTAGATGAATGGGGCAAACTTAGTGCCGAATGCATGCGACAGTTGGCCTAGGGACCCCCATTTCCTGCTGCAAATTCCTGTACAGGAATCCATCAGGTTCCATCGAAAAGTCACCGAAAAGAAAACTGATTGAAAACAGGACGTGGTAATATGTGGTAATCAGGTTTCAGGTTCCATTTTTTCTTTTTTTAATGAATGTTTCCAACCTCAGGAAGTCATCAAAAAAATATGTTTTTTCCATATTATTCCCATGTCTTTTACTAACTTCCATCTTTGTTTTGGTTGCTATATGGTATATGTGTATAATCCAAAATTTCTTATCATTTTACATAATTATCCAACATTTATGGCAATTTGATGGTGAACATGTTTTTGTGTTTCTTTTGGAGTACCCCAGTTTCGGACATGTCTAGGAACAGCATATGCTATGTACACTGTAGAGCTTGCAGAGACTCTCAGCGTTTGGCCGATTTTGATTTTTCTTTCTGATTTTGTTAGTTTGCCATCCCACTTTCAAGGATAACATTCCCATATGTTGACCGTCTTGACCCTTACCCGCCATACCCATATTTCCCTTTCCTTGCTTTAAATTATGTACTGTACTGTACAACCCAACAAATGTTGCAGATGGAATCCGCAAATTGAGTAGCTTTGGACCATAGCGTTATGTGGATGATGCGGTAGCAGAATCCGAATCACTAGAGACTGCAAAGACCCTTATATATGTATATATGTGTGCCTGTTCTTTTTGACATTTTCCATCAATCTACTTGTATCATCCTGTATTTATATGTATGTAAATATTTGTATGAATATGGCTAATATGATTAATATGACTAATATGACCAATGTGACTAATATGACTAATATGACTAAAATGACTAATATGACCAATGTGACTAATATGACTAATATGACTAATATGACTAATATGACTAATATGACTGATATGACTGATTTGACTAAAAAGACCAGTATGACCTATATGACTAACATGACTAATATGATTAATATGACTAATATGACTAATATGACTAATATGATTAATATGACCCATATGACGAATATGGCTAATATGACTAACATGACTAATATGACTGATATGACTACTATGACTGATATGCTAATAAGACTATGTATAGGACTGGGAAAATGATGCGAGATGACATTGAAAGAAACCATGGCCATGATGTGTAGATCTTCTGAACCATATATCTCCTCCGCAAGGTTGGCGTCAGCACGAAAGCTGCTTGTTATAGACATAATTTTCTTCTCCATCTGGTATCCTAGAGTTGGACGACGGGAAAACCCGCTGGAAAACCCTATGTGTGAAGGTCAAAGCGTTGTAAGCGAACAAATCCTTCAAGGATCAATTCCCAAAATCTGATGTAGAAAAATGTACATGGATTTGTCTGAAAATATGCTACTGGTACCTCTAAACCATCATTTTCCCAACTTCGCCATTGAGAAGATATACCCCATTTTCAGACAGAGCCACATTTCACATTGTTGGGTATATATTGCAGTGAATATTCTCCTCAAATCACTATTCTAGTTGTACATTTCACCATTTTCTGCATCTCGGGGGATGCGACGTATCCAAGAATTTTCCACAGCAGGAGCGACATCGCAGCATCGTGACCCTGCCGCAGCATAGAGGAAAGGCCTGCGACGGTGACTTGGTTCAAACTTTTACTGTTGGTTGATCTAAATTGATTTCCCCTACAAAAGAAACTATTTTATTGGGTTTTACATTTATCATATATCAACATCTATATATTATAAGTGGTTTTATGGCCTTGCTGGACCTAACATGAGCTGGTTTTTAAATCAAATTAACAAAGGAAACATTATGATATCTCGACCATACACCCTTTTGCTCGCCTCATTTTTACTTGGCGATTCCTTGGGGGACCCTATTTTGGATGAGAGAATCCGAGAATCCTAAGCGCTGTGGATCAATTAAAATGCTGTTTTTTTTTTCGGTACACAATCCAAATCTAGATGTGCTATTGTTGGAATCTGTCAAAACTCATCGTGTTTCCTGAAACGTAGCATGTTTCGCATCAAATCTGGTATAACTGGAAACCAGATGTTTCAAATTTCATGTGGGAGCACTTTAGACCGGTGAGCCAAAGGGATTATTCCAGGCTTATTCAACCCATCGTCCAAGATCCCAATGGCTTAAAGTATCAACCAAGTGTATTTCTTCTCTGTTGAACTGACATGGACATGGAAAATCCGCAATGGAAGTAACTAGCTCATCGCGATATGGCAGATACTGTATGGCTTTGCTCCCGCAGCAAAGTCCAGAACACGTTTGAGTTTGACCGTTTTTGTTGTGGTCAACATACACAAAACAATTGTTGTTCACATCCATCGCTTCTGCTGATTTTGTGATGTAGACGCATATTTCTTTGTTTTCCAACAGGTTCCGTCACTGTACCGGAAATCAACGCCAGCTATATTATTCCATTGAACCATCAGTTTTTGCTGATTGATTTGTTGCTTTGCTGTTCTTTGTCTCAGGTCATCAGAAAGTGGTTAGGTCACCCCGCTGAAGGGCCGGGTCAGCAGGAACAGGACTAGCCAAACTGGAAGATCATCAGATAGGAGAACAACAATGGACCAGAGAATCTTCATCTGGTTGCTTGGCGGTGCAGGTCAGTTTATTGAATGTTAATCAATATGTTTTTTTCCAAACCAATCAGCTAGAATCTAGAAGTAGGGCCGTGGCGTTTCGAAGCACAACTTGCATTTGGGGGTCACCTTGCAAGAAGATGGCATATTTAAATCCATTTGAGATGTAGGTCCATCATCATGGGGTCCCACCAAGTCTTTGGTTTCACTGTACTGAAATAGACCATTGGCAAATTCTTTGACTTCGCAGCAGATCCGCTTGGTCTTCCGTCCATGACTTCGCTGCAATGTCATGACGGGAGTTCAGGGCCATGACCCAGTAACCTGAGCGGCTTGCTTTACCTGCAGTTCCACCCCCAACCTAAGTCTGGATGGTTCAAAAAATCACAATCGCTAGTTTCATCACACCATTTGCTGGTTAAATCTCATTTCTTGGCAGCTGAATGGCTTAATTATCATGATTTTTGCTACTGAAACCATCTTAAAGCCACATTTTTGGCGGATTGCATCGCCATTTTCCCCATTTTCCCCCCAAAAACAACACCACCGCCTCTCCGACCATGGCTTCGTCCGACGACGAGGCGGGAGAACAAAATTTGAGATGCCTCAGGGTGGCTTGTTGAACACAATTGTTGGATCATCTAAGAAATGGGTATGGGTCAATACCTATTAATACCATTTTTAGTGGGATGAACATCCATTTACCAGCTATTTTGATGTTCACCAGGGGTACAAGGTTTTGACCCATCCCCATCTAAGAAATCTGTCTTGCGCAACTCAGAGATGTTTAGTACCACCGGAAAATTTCAGGTTAACTTGCGCAACTTCCCTCCGAACTTTCCCAGTTGTTCGTGGGTTAATCACCTCTTGCACTGATATACTCAAGCCTTGAACTGGAACATCACCCTTTTTTTGGGACCCAAACTCATCAAAGGGCCAACGTTGGAGATTCTCCATTGCCGTTTGTGATTACCAAAGGATAACCCTCCTGTAAACATTGCCATAGATGTGGAAAAGTCACCATGAAATGTAGATTCCGATCATTCTTTGAACGCGATTTACCATAGGTTTTCCACATCTGTGTTAGTTTTGGCGAAATCTTTAAAAACCATCCTGGTGAAATCCCATGATGTCATCATTTTCCTGGTAAAATTGTGATTTTCCCATATTTTCCCTGTAAAATCACATGAAAATCCCGTTAAAATCTCAATGCCACCATTACCAGAGGGTTTGCCAACCACCTGGGTAGAGGTGGCGATACCTCTACCTGGCAGCTGGTCAGTGTGGCTCCTCAGGGAATGTGGATTTCACATATTTGCATCATTTTGCATGTATAATCATCCATTTGTATTTATATATATATGTATATATATATATATGTATATATATATATATGTATATATATATATATGTATATATATATATATATATATATTATATGGATGTATAATCACTTCAGATATTTGGATGTATCTGTTTTAAAATATGTCTATATATGACTATACGTGATGACATTAATGCATATATCATGTGAATAGATAGAAAGGTATCATGTGAATGTACAACAAATATCAACAGAGAGCGATTTTCGTCACTTCTGCGGGTCTGCGTTCAGGACAGCGAAGATGGCGAGCCCAGGAAGACTGGCGGCTATTCGGCTGGGCCCTCCAGTCAGGCGGGGGGAATATAGTGATGACTGGCCAGGGGCAGTGGCGGCTTTCTTCAAACTCTACAAAAAGTCCTGAGCATTTTAGCCATGTTGAACCCCTCAAAGGGACATTTGGGACCATTTCTAAAGATATTGCTGGGAATTCTGAAGATATTTGGGACTATTAGGATATCTTCCGGGCCACTTGGGAATTTCATTGGATCGGTTTAAGGTAAAAACAATGGTTTCCGGTTGAGAATTCCATTCAACCAATCCAACAATTAACTATCAATCATCATCAATAATAATTAGTAATACCCATTAACCACCAAAGTACCCGTAAATATGGTTATCAATAACCATAATTTTCAGCATTTATCACAATTATTCATTGCTAAAAAATCAGCATAAATCATTCCTAATAATAATCTATCATCATGAATCATTGCTAAACATCATTCATCATTATACGATTAACCATTATCAACAAGGATTAAAAGACAAACTTATATTAATAATGATTACTAAATTATGCCATCACCGTGAATCACGAATCATCACTAGCAGTAATCAGCAGCTATTGCGAATCTATATAATCACTATTAATAATCATTACTAAAATAATGATTAATAGTGATGGTTGTAATAATGATTAATCATTAATCTATATAATCACTATATAACCATCACTATTAATCATGATTAATCACCATTTTCCCCCGTTATCACAGCAGGCCATGGCCATGTTGGCCGCAGCCCCCGGGCACGACCATTGTCAGCGGCACTTGGCCGAAGGTTGGGGCGACGGAGATTGGTTTTGTCCCGTGGAAAAAAAACGGGACTCCCTGGACATCCACCATTTTTGGAAGAACAGATGGGGGCTTTTCAACCAACGAAGCCCATTGTTCTAAAGAATTTCTACTCTTTTGCTATCGTTGTTTTGTTTTTGAAGAGTAGTGGGCTCTTACGGTTGCCTTTTCACGCGAAAATCATCGATAAATGGGGATTACACCACAAAACAACCATGAATGGGGATATAATGGGATACAGAAGCAATAACACGATGACATGTGGGCAAGATCTGAACATCGGTACTTGTACCCATGTCTAGCCCTAAAATGGCAGTTGTATAATGTGGAAAACGAGGCTTGAAACATGGGATGGAACGGGGTAGTTTATCTGCAGATGGATCAGAACCCAGAAATAGAGTCTTCCAAACCTTTTTGATATGAGATTGACCCCAGACCACTAACTTTCAAGATCAACCACTGAAGTGGGGATGGATCTTTAAACCTATGATAACATATGACATACTTGGGAGGATGCACCTCCACGACTACAAGCTATTTTGATGTGAACAGAAGGGCATCAGGATGGGATGCTCTTGTGGGATGCTCTTGTGGGATGCTCTTGTGGGAAGTTCTTCGTTCAAGGTCTTGTAAGACGCTCTACAAGGTCCTTGTATCACGATCTTGCAAGATTCTCTTTGAGGCCCTGGTATGAAGATCTTGTAGAGGTTCTAGCAGATGTTTTCCTCCAGGATTTTTATCCGGTAAACAATTTTGATCGTTGTGAGTGTTGTATCATGTAATTTCATGTATTTTCCACGCTTTAAAACAACCATGTCTTGTGGTTCAATGATTAACAATCATTCTTTCGTTCAGTCACAAGTGTTTTACTGTGAACATCATTGAACACACAAAAATCCACTCATTTCTTTCTTCCTATCGTTTTTTTTTTGTAGTTTTGTCACCTCCTGTGTTTTTTTTTAATAGACACATGTCACCTCTAAAATGTTGCGATCAAATCCACCCATTTTGTTGAACATCATTGAACAGGTATCTATATATACATAATATACCCTCTGGTTATGACTAACAGTTCGCCATGGAAGCCATGGCCCATAGATGGTCAAACCACAGGAGCATCCGCCGCGTCCCTGGCGGCCTTCGCCACATGGCCTGCTGCACCCGGGACGGAGGCGGAGGCGAAAAAAAGCGACAGCCCCTGGCTGTTGCTTTGAAATGTGACAATGAAATAGGGCCATAGGGATTCAACGAACCATTTTCATGAGGATATTTCATGGTGATATACATATATATATATGGATATATGGATATATAAGCAATTATATATGTATATATTATGCTCAGTATATCCGATATATCCCAGTATGATCATTTTGCTGGACAAATGTTCCACACCACCTCATGTGATGCAGATGTATATACAGATTTCAAGAAACTGTGAATACGCAGGATTTCTGGTAGTCTTCTAGAGTTGGGAGCACCACCCAAGTTTGAGACGGACCCCAAGAACCTCCAGTGAGAACACGCAGAGATGAGTTTGTGAAAGACCTGTTGGTGATATATATATATAATTATATAATATAAATTTTGAGAGCTGAGTTTGACCTGTTGTTTTGTGTCGCATCATGCAGATTCTCCCACAGCTGTTGTGCAGTTTTATGCCCAGCTGTTTTTTTGGATCGCCTCAGGTGTTTGATTGCTGGGATCCCAAGTGGGGTTTGATCAGTCTGATGGGTGAAAATCCCAAACGACTTGGATTGTTGACCGATGACCCTGACTATTCGAAACAGGGCGAAAGCAGGGCGAAAATCCCATTTAATTATGGTTTCATCCTTTCATTTCGAGCCTAGGATTTCATTCTGTAGCTCCAGGTGGCCGGTCTTTGGCAGCCAGGGAGGCCATGATGCTTACTCTTCATCTCCCAACAATGCAGTATGATCCCAAGTGACTTGTTCACATTTTCGGGATGGCGGTGGTATCAGCGGGGCAAACTGGCAAACCCACCGCAGTGCATCACCGCGAGCCCGCAGCCGCTTGTGGTTTTTCCGGGTCCATTCGCACCAGCACAGATTCTGTGGACCTTGTCGTACGCGTGGGACAGAACCGCGTCGAGCTCATGACATTTGTGACGAGCTTCTTCACTTGGTGCCTCGCGCTTTCTGCGGTTTCAGCTGAGGACGGGGTGGGTATGGGATTGCCGCGGGTGCACCTAGGCAAAGTTACCTTGGATTTGACTTAGGAATGTGGAAAGCAACAGTGTTTGCACTGCTTTGTTCGCCCCAGCTGTTTGTCAGTCACATTTATATCTGGGTTATGATGTATGGCTTGAAGCTGTGGCTCTACTTGTGGGCAGGTGATCTTTGAGTCTGCTAGGGGTACCCAAAGCCATGGTGTTGACGATCCATGCTTTGAGACTTTAGCTGAGGCTAATTAAGCACAGAACGACACCAACAAATCTAAAGGGGGGATGGTCAATACTAGACACGACCCGTTTCATCTGTGTTTCAGTGGATGTGGAAGATTTACATGTCACCACTTCTATTTTCATTCTGGTTGGTATCTTACGTTGAAATACTTTGAATATGTATTTGTATATATATATATATAATATTATACATAGATACATATGTATATATATATATATAGCTCCGAAGAATTGTGCACATCCTATCCATGGTTGCTGTGGTCTGCCAGTCGCAGGAGATCATCCGCATCCCTTTGAAGAAGGAGAGATCTTCATCTCTGCGTTCTGGTCTGCCACTGGTCAGTGGGAAAGGCTGAAGAGCCAAGGGAGCTGTTGGAAGATCAATGGCTACACTGGATGATGGTCAACATGCTGCTGCCAGTAGATCCAGATTGGTCACTAATTTTAGTGACGATTCAACCATGCATTTGGGGTTGTTAATTCTGACCTATACTCAAATGGGTATGGATCAATACCTATAGATACATTTTTAGTGGGATGAACATCCATTTACCAGCTATTTTGGGGTTCACTAGGTACCAGGGTTTTGACCCATCCCCAAATGCCCACGGAAAGTTACAGAATAATTCGTTTTCTTTGGACTTCCCAGACTTCCCAGGCAATCTACTTGTTTCGCAGTGATGGCAACCTCAGTTGTCTCAATGCAATACCAGTTTTGTACATGTTCTTTCCAGCGACCAACTTCCTGTCCCCCAACTTCAACCACCGGACCTTCCTTTTGGGCCACCGCCGAGTTAGGAATAGCGCCGTGGAGTTATTAAGCGGCACCGGTACAGCGGAGCTTTCGTTGAGGAACCAGTTGAATGCACAGTATTCAGGCGCCGTGGTTGGGTCTCTATGGGATTTCTATGGGAGATTTCCTGGTGATTGATTTATATCATGATCTACGGGTGATATCATGTGATACAATAGGTAGAATGTCGATCATATGATATTTGGGTGTGGACCTGAACATTGAGGTTTTTTTAACCCCAAGATATGGGCTTTGAAAAAAGGAAACATGATGCAAAAATCGACCAGAATTAGGGGATACTTCATTTTCAGACCGGATTTTTTTGGGGATACTTTATTTTCAGGCAAACCATCATGTGGGATTATGTGGGATTATGATCATGCCTTTTTGGAATCCCTAACAAGCAGAAAAAATTGGAATGAGGGTCTTGAGCACTGCTCAGGTTCAGCATTTTTTCACCGCGGTGATATTTCACCCATATCCTTCATATTCTGCGGAATTCTGCGGGATATGGGTGATCCTAATGGTAGGATACATATCGAATACCTAAGCAGAGAGACATCCCACGTTTGGTCCTCGAATACCTAGGCCCTGGTTCCGTCTGGAAATCATTCGTCCCAAGGTGCATAACTATATATATATATCTATATCTATATATACATATATATATATATATGGTCCATGGAACTAGAGTCTAAACGGAGGTACCAAAAAACGATTCTGATTCTGATTGCATTTTAGTTTTTTTTTTTGCAGTTTTTTCTGGCCCTGCGATAGCCCTTTCCGGCTCGCTTGAAGCGTGGTGGCGTGGCTCGTTTTCGATCACAAACGCTGAGGCCAGGCTCGCTGGGTTGGATGGATTTTTGGGCCATGTTTGACAAGAACTCTCCTGATTTTTTCTATTATCAATAGATATCAATAGTGGTTAATGATAATCAATAATCTATAGTGATGATGATGTATATTGTAGGATCTTACAAGCTGCATGCTCTATCTATCTATCTCTCTCTCTCTATGCCCATTCACAGAAAGACTCAATTCAGCATGTTCATTGCCAGACAAGTGCGTGATATCTTACCATGGATGGTTACGAAATCCTACACCAGTTGGTAGATAGGTGTCACATCCCAAAAAATAATCCCAGAATTTCATAGAATTTACGTTGTGTTTCAGAAAGGTACCTTTCATAGTTCCCAAGCCATATGGCCCATCGATCCTTCAATCGAACTCGCCCCCGTCATGGCAACCCGACGTTCGTCCAGGCGTCATGTCAAAGGTGGTGATTGTAGGTGGCGGACTGGAACCTTGGAATTTTTGGAAAAAACAAACATGGCAGTTATTTCGATTTTTTTGTGGTGATCAACCAGTATGTACATTATATATATATATAACATATGATATATATATATACATATATATATAACATATTATATATATAATATCATATATATATAATACAGCTATATATCATATACATATAAATGATATAGTTCTAGGTAAATTACCACGGCCGAACCCTGCGACCGAACCCTGGAATGATGGTTAGGATTCGGGGTAACTATCCCAATAAATAGCCTTATTTCAGGTTAGTGAATTATCATGATTTACTCAGTATAGTTAATGGATGAGTTAATGATGAATTATTTAATAGATTTTTCAATGGAAAGGGATATATTAAGAACCATGAACAGTTGGATCCACCAAAAATGGGAAGCTCATGTTTTTGTTTCTCCAATGGGCGATGGCAGAGATGTTTCTTTTTCCATTGTGACGACCATGGTTTTTATGTTCCAGGCCACTGTTTCATCCTGTTTTTTGTTCCGTTTCTCATGGCTGCTGGTGATGAATCAATTGTTTTTGTTTGGTGCCCGAAATAAAAGTTCCCACAGGATCAAATCCTGGAACGATACAGTATCTGTATATGCAAATGTACATATATACGTATACATATATATATATCATATCTAACATATATATATATATATCATATCTAACATATATATATATATATATATTATGATTGTATATGTACATAAAACATGCTTTCAATAGGCAGCCCCAGCTTTTGTTCTTGATATCTCTTGACCTCTTGACATCCTTTGTATTGTTGCCTAATTGAGCTGCCAGCTGCTAAAGAGCAAGTATGTTTGCCCCAACAATAAATAGATAAATATATACCCTCTGGTAAATTAACATAGACCCTGAAAATAGCATAGTTTTAATGGACACTAATCTTCCAACCCCTATCTGCCAGGGTCTATGTTAATTTACCAGAGGGTACATATCACATCATCGACTCTAGATGATCTGATCTTTAGATGGTTATCCTGGGAGCAGTTTTTTTTTTAATATATATCACTCAACATATTAGAATGATAATCACATCACATCATCATCACTCCGTAAAGCTTTATGTTATACTTATATCATAGTTATCACATCATCATCATCATCATCATCATCATCATCATCAGATAAATATCACTCACATATTGGACTTCTCTTTAGCGCATGTTATTCCCACATTCTTTGGAGACACATCGCCAAGGCGGGTTTGTCCGCCGCCTGCGAGTTGTTGGAGCGTGGCTGCAGCGTGACCATCTTGGACTCTTGGATGTGAAACGTTGGGGGTTAGCCTTGGGTTATTTAACATAGCCATGGGAAATGGCCATTTATAGATATTTATAGTGGATTTTCCTATTAAAAATGGTGATTAACATACAAACAACTATGGAACATCACATTTTTTCATGGGAAAATCCACTATAAATGGTGATTTTCCATGGCTATGTAACAAATTACCGGAGGGTAAATAGAACAATCACGGTGAAGTCAGGCTTTTCCCCTCCTAAAAACATGATCTAACATAACCAGTTTTTTCCCAGAGGCCACATGGTTTAGTACTGTTTACCCTCTGGTTATGTCAAAATAGCTATTGAAAATGACCATTTATAGTGGATTTTCCCATTAAAAATGGTGATTTTCCATAGTTATGTTAGTTTACCAGAGGGTAGTAACAGAACCATCCAAAAACAGGGTGTTTCATATGAACGGATGGGATGATGACGTGCTGCCGTGTCTGAAAATGGAGATGTGTCTGACAATGGGGGAAGTGGTGAGTAAGCATCAATTTTTTGGGTACCATATTTTCAGACAAACCCATAGATGATTCAAATGGTGATGTCGATAGTTAATGCCTATGGATGCCTATGGTGATGTGTATAGTCATCACTGTCAACTATGGGAAGCCGATGGACACCCGACCCAGTTCAATGCGAAACTGTTGGGATGAACATGGCCTAAGCTGTGCTGGTTAAAACTACAGCTTTTTGGTGGTTTTATATGCTGATTTTCACTTGGCCAATCCTTCTCCGGCTGGAGGTCAAACTCCCCACTTTTCTTCCTCGGTTTCAGTTATTCACGGTTGCTTTTTCCATGAGTTTATCATAATTTCCCCCATGAACACGGCCATGGCCAGTTACTAGTTGTGTTGGTCACATCGCCGCATTTGTTCTAAAACTTAGTTGAAGTTGATGCTAAGCATGTGAGGAGTGGCAAGATACCCCTGTTGATGATCATAGAATTGTATGATATTATACTACAGTACCAACTCCCCTAAAAATATATTAGGGGATGGTCATTATCCACTGATAAATTGGGGGTTATCAAGATTATCATAATCCATTAATCCATTGATCAGAATCCATTGATAGTCGATTGATATAATAATTCTTTATAGGATTTTTGTATAAATAAAAGAACATCAATTGATTATAAGATCAATCTTGGGGATGCATAGTTTATTTTTTTAACCAATCCATTGAGAAAAGCCACATCTCGAGGAGAAAAGCCACAACCTTGGTGGTAATTCCTCGAAGGCCACCACAGGTGCCGCCGTCTTGTGCCAACCGCTCCGGGTCATGGCACAAGAACGGCCATTTGATGCGGGAAAAACATATGAAAACCCATGGAAAACACATGGAAAACCCATGGACAACCATGGAAAAACCATGGAAAAAAAAATGGCATTTTGATCGAGATAGTTGTTTTTTTCATGAGCAACAGAAGGTCTAAATGGTGATTTTACAAGCAAACATGGGTCTGTCCATCAGATTTTTCAGTGATGTGAGCTGGTCTCTGGGGTCAGCTTGACGATGGGGATTTCTCACCATTCCATCTGATCCAGACTGGCGGGTCGTTTCCAGACCCCTACAAGCCTGAGATGGACTGATGAACAAAGATGAAGAATGATGAACATCTTGATATTTTCCAGTGGTGAAGGGAGTTAGGGAGCTATGGTAATTAAATTTCACTATTAAATGATATGGTTCCAACGCGATACTAAAGCTTTTTCACGTTCACATCTTCTTTTAATTTTGGATGTGTATACGAGAAAATAACCACCTTGTGCTTTTGCCGCAGTAATCTTTGCCTTCAACCCAGTCTAAGATTTACCCTCTGGTTATTTAACATAACCATGAGAAATGACCCATAGAAATAGATGGTTTACCTATTAATAGCATGGTGATTTTTCATGGCGAACTGTTAGTCATAACCAGATGGTACCTATTGAGAATGATCCAATTTCCATCGCTAAATCATTGCACATGATCCCCTCATGTATCATAAGGCTACAGGCTCATGCTGGTGGGCTGGTGGTCCCCAACCATTAAACTCTCATATTGCTGAACGAATGAAATGAATCTGACACAAATTTCATCAACCTTTTGATTTACTATCACTTTTCACTAGTGAACTCATTGCATTGATATGACATTACCAATCACATGATGAATCTGGACTAAGGGGATCCAATGACCGTCGACACCGCCAGGCATTGCTGCCCCCGGCAGCGAGGTGCAAAAGGCCAACGGCATCACCGATTCAGGCGGCAAGCAGCGGTGAAACTTGAGGATTTCAGGGTGAATTCATGGTGACTTCATGGTGGGTTTACCCTCTGGTTATTTAACATAGCCATGGAAAATGGCCCATTTATAGATGGCTTACCTATTAAAAATGGTGATTTTCCATGGCTATGTTAAATAACCAGATGGTATGTTTTTTTTAATGGTTGATTTCTGGTGATTTATGTGGATTTATGAGGAATTTGATGGAGATTTCATGGGGATTTGATGGCATTTGATGGTAAAATCATGCAAAAATAGAGCTTTGTGTGGGAAAACCATCCAAAGATTGGGGTTTAATGGAAACATCATCCTTAAATGTGAAAAAACACCATAATTGGGGATTTGTTTGTTGGGATAACCAACAAGAATATGAGGATCTCACCAGCAATGCGGAACATGGTGGTTTCTTCTGGAGGTGTAATGAGGTTAGGGTTTATTCCATGGATTTTAATAGGTCTTAATAGGTCTTAATGGGTTTTCATGAGTGATGCCAAGTTCTCATGAAATCGAGGAAGGGCCCAAAAAGGCCATGGTCAAAAGAGCAATTTTTCAGGCCCAGTTTCGTAGTGCGATGACCCGTTGGCGTCGTGAAATTCATCACTGACCCTGGGAAAACCTCCCGAGTGACCTAGCACAGGACCCCACAAAAAAAGCAGGAAAACCATGCTTTCCTATTCAATGACCCAATGACCCAATGAAATGACCTATGTGGGTATGGATCAAAATCAGGTAGCAAATCTTCTGTGGTCCCTGGACAGTTGGGGTATGACTTTCGTTGGGGAAAAAACCCATGGGTTTTTTCGAAGTTACGGGATGTATATTGTGACTCCTTCAACTAAGCTGAAATAGCACCACTTACATATGAAAAAAGCACCCCTATGTATATGATTGTATATCAATTATATGAGATGATAGCCCAATAAAACCCTTGGCCTACAAGGTAAGGCCTGAAAGTTATAAGTTGGTTTACAACCCCCATTGACTACTTCGATATATCAGACACCCTATGGACCAACCTATGTAGGTTAAACCATCCTTTCTCTTGATGGACTCCCAGTTTTTGCTGGTTAAACTCGCATCATAACAAAACTGGGGCACTACCAATAGAACTAAGATATGCCCATTATATCCTCATTATGTATTCCCAATTTTAGTTGCTCAGTCGCATTCTAGCTACATGAACCATACTTATTGTAGTTATGTATATATAAACCAACTGCAGCTAACATAGATCAGCTATGAATGAGCATGTTTGTTGATTTCCATCATTTTTCATGGTTATAAATCATTCAATCCCAAGAAATCTCACGAACATGGTATTAAATCCTTTGAACATCCATTAAATCCTATGAGCATTCTACAATCGCATTCAGTGCCATGAAATGGCATTAAAGGCCATGAAATGCGCGTTGGATGCAATGAAAATCCCATTAAATGCAATGAAAAAAACACATTAAAGCCCATGACAATTCTATTAAATCCCGTGAGCAACGCATCGAATCCCATGACAATCCTATTGAATCCCATGACCATTCCATTAAATCCCATGAACATTCTATTTAAATCCCATGAAAATACCATTACATCCCATGAACATATTATTCAAATCGCAATGAGTTCCCGTGAATATCCTACTAAATCACATTACCATTTCATCAAATCCCATGAACACCCTCATTTCCATGAACATCGCACTAGAATCGCATTCAACCCCATGAAATTTGCATAAGATCTTGGAAAAAAACACCTTCAGATCGCATCCAATCCGATGGAAATGCTATGAAATCCCGTGAATTAACCATAAAATAACCATTAATATCAACCATTAATATGAATTAAACTCATATTACCAACCAATGGTAGGTATACCACCAACCAGATTAAAATACTCTCTGGTAAACAAACATAGCTATTAACTATCAGTATTAACCACTATTAAAGGTTTACCCGAGGGTAAACCACCATTCATCACCATTCACTATCACCATTAATCCCAATTATAATCACCATTCATCACCATTAATCACCATTAACTATCATTACTAACCATCATTAAACACCATTAACTATCACTATTAATCACCATTAATCACCATTAA
>Ga0126342_10004476_pt1 | contig 23901 bp, 21 predicted proteins | sample Cyp1metagenome_FD_92528 | JGI IMG/M metagenome (GOLD analysis project Ga0126342, IMG submission 92528) | Coral microbial communities from Lord Howe Island, Old Settlement Bay, Australia - Cyphastrea 1 metagenome | ecosystem: Host-associated > Invertebrates > Cnidaria > Coral ...
CAGTCCATCAGTGGCTTCGCTCTGCCATCCCTGATTCACAACAACCAACCTCTCCTATAGGTTTCCTATTTTTGAAACTTCCGCCACCGCCTTGTGCGGTACTACTGGTATAATATAATATAACATAATTTGATTTTATATAACATAATATACTATACTAGACTATATTTTCATAAACCGTAATACTATAATTTGTTTTGATAAAATATCACATCTACATTGGTGTCTTGACCATTGATTTTTTGTTGCACACTTCGGAGCCAGTGGAACATAGAGCACCAACCGTGTTGTTTTTGTTGGACAATTTCAGCAACCTATCTGGATGACTTAAACTATTTACGATATCTTCAGAGACCTCACTGATCCCTTCCCCCTGGTATTAAACACCTCCAAGAAGCAATAGTTTAGTAGATGATGTACACAAATTCGGACCATTTAGGGGGGTGTTTAATATTAGGAGGATGGAATTCATGATCAATATTGGATAAATAAAACACCTGCCTACACCAGTTCCACGCGATGTTCAGGTGTGGGTCAAAATGGATATGGGGATGGGCGAAAACCTATTGTCACCATATTTTGGGGAATAAACATCCGTCAACCAGCTATTTTCAGATACCATTCGGGTCCCAGGGTTTTGATTCATAGCCATTAGTTTTCTCTAAGCCTTCTAAGATCTTCTAAACACATTGACCCATTTGGATCACAACTTGCTGGGTCCATGAGGACTGGATGCTGGATCCAAAGGCTTCTACTCACAGCAGCGCACCTATTCCAAGGTGGGACGGTCGTGGATCGAATCTGCTCTGCCTCCGTAAGTTCTTTGTGGATCCACAGATCCATGGTTCAGTCTATCTGAACTATGATTGTCATGTATATTTAATTATATATTTATCTAATGTCTTGAAAAGTGTCTTTATAAAACTATATATATGATTATATATGTATGATATAGCCATATATTGATTGATTCACCCATACTTCAATCCATATAGAAATATCAATGGATGGCATCCAAAACCGCCGCTGGGCAAGGCGTTGCAGGCGCTCCGTCGCTATCCCCTGCCACTGCGGAGTCCACAGGAAGTTGCAGATCTCGAGGGCATGGGCAAGGCACATCCGATGGTTCTGTAGCAATTGTTAATGATTGGATGTGTATAGATACCTAATCTAATACCTAATTGCTAAGGATTGCTATGCCTAATTCATTGTTAAGTGGTGCTATACCTAATCCTTAATCTAATAGCAATACCTAATCAGTAACAATTGGATAAGCGTATCTAATTAGATTAGGTATAGATAGCACTATAGACTATAGATCAGATAGATCCGGTAAGATTGGATGATGCATGAGATTCTATGGGAAATTCACTGTTCACAAAGATATATTGATAGGATTTTGATGTGAGTTGTATTTGTTTGCACTATGTCTTGGAATAGATTGGAGCCAGGAAGTGTGGAAAATATCAAGACATATGGGCGGCTAGCGTTGGAGATCATGAACCTATGGGATGGTTTTTCAAACCAACGACTGGGTGGTGAAACACCAACCAAAACGTGCGATTCTAGCATAGTTTAAGCATGTTTAAAGCAACGTTCATTGTGAATCAACATGATAAAGCCACATGACTTTGTAGCACTAAACATGGACGTATATGCCAAGGGAGGTGGCAATGATTGGATGCTTGTCACTGGATGGTTTTGAGAACACACCAAGCCTCCAGGTCTTGGTTGTCTCTGTGTGTAAATGCATAGCTTTTTTGAGACACATGGCAGGTCCCATGGGCATCAAATGTCGCAAGGGTTGCTATTTCTCTCAGAATTGGATGGGCAAAATTGCCCCACATGATTTGGCATGTCTGGCATGTTCCAATTTTTCCCGGAAAACCCATTGGTCAAGTCCCGGAGGCCTGCTGTCGCATCTTCGAGGAATGTCGGTCAAAGAAATCACTGCCCAGTGTCACCAGTGTCGAGGAAGTCCAATGGCGGACGAACTGCAAAAAACGCTTGGCAAAGGCCTTGAAGGATGATGGCATGATGGCTTTGTCACTGATACCACCGCTAAAAATGCCATGAATTTTCAAAGAAAAAAATGGGGGGATTTCTATTTTCAATGATGGACCCGCAGAAATATCATGGTTGTTTGTACGTGCGTTTTTGAGCAGCTGTTCACAGCTATGTGATGCAATGTTCATGGTTTTTTCATTTATTGATCTTCGTTTTAAGGTTGTTTGTTTCCCACAAGTAGCGAAACTGATTCGAGTCTGAGTCTGGATCTGTAAACCTGGACTTATGGTAAACTTTGAAGGACATGAAGAGCCGTGTTTGGTGAGAATATCACAAAAAGAGTATTCTGATAGTTTCTATCCACATTTGAATGTTGGAAACACTCTCTGAGTATGCTGCAATATTTTGGAGTTATCGTCTTTCCAGGACGCTGCAAAGGGCAAGACCTCCAAGGCCTCCCGACCTCCACCTCTTCGCATTCCCCGGAAAGGCAAAGGCAGTGGCAAAGGCGGTCGTGGCCGTGGCCGCGCCCGACGCTTGCCGGTGCCTGCTGTGCCGCCCCAGGTGCCGGACCAGGCCGATGACGAAGACCTGCCGTTGTGTCAGCTGGTGGAGCGGGATCCGTTCAGAACACCCGAGAAACCAGCGAGAGGTAGTTGGAGTTCACCCAAGGCTTCACCAGGCACAGGCTCCTCGCTGCAGGAAAGCTCACCAGTACCATTGCAGAGTACATGGCCCTTGGCGTTGCAAAGTACATCGCCATTGGCATCGCAGAGAACTTCGCCATTGCCATTGCAGGCTTCACCGTTGTCATTGCAAAGTACTCCGGGAAAGGAAAACTCGCCATTGGCATTACAGAGTACTTCCCCATTTGCAACACAGACCTCCCCATTGGCACTACCTGGCAGTCCTGAGAACAAGACTCCGTCACCGATGGCGAAGTTTGAATTTCAAGGTGCCTGCTGTGAGAGGAGTTGTGACAACCCACGTTTTGTTGGACAAACAATAAACTACTTTCTTCGAGTGATACCCACCCTGACATATTATTCAAAATCATTCTGGCATAGTTTCTGACATACCATTTGGAAATACGTATTGGATGTATATTCTGACATTCTATCTGACATTCTTATTGCATCTTATTGCCATACACTCTGACATTCTTTCTGGCATATACTCTGACATTATTTCCGGCATTCTATCTGGAATCTATTCTGACATACTTTCTGGCATATATGCTGACATTCTTTCTGCCATCTATGCTGGCATTTATCTGTCATCTATTCTGACATTCTTTCTGGCATCTATTCTGGCATCCTATCGGGCATTCTATCTGACAGTCTCTCTGACATGGGCAGGTTGAGGTCCGACAGTGCCCACTGAGATCCGGAACTCGCAGTTTATATCAGAGGAGGAGGAGAAGAAACCCTCAACTGGCTCAGGAACTAAAAATGTACAGCCCAATCCATACCCTGAACCCACAGGCCGATCCATACGCCCGATCCATACCCCCAGTCCAGACCAAAACGCAGGCGATCCAGACCGATCCATACATCCGGATCACCGCGGGCCGATCCATAGCCGAATTTTGACGCAACCCTTCTTGTTGTTCTTACCACCGAGATGTGACATTTCCTCTCTGCAACCCATCTCCACACCGCTAAATAGATGGAACCACAAACGAAAAACACGTTCTACAAACCAAGAAAACTGTATACGATACTAGAAAGTGTCTATGACTACTATTTTATGTATGGATGTTCTTTGTGGATTTGCTGGTGATGAAACAAACCCGGGCTTCCTCGCCCGTGCAGGCGGTGCGCCACCAGCGCGGAAGCTCCGCCGTTCCACCTCTGCGCCGGAACCCACGGAGGCGCAGCCCAAAGCCAAGCGACGGCTGGTGCAGACGCGTCGCCTGGTGCTGGTGTTGGAAGGGAAACACATGGGGACGTCAAGTAACATGGGATAATTCCAGGAATATCGTATTAGAATGATCGAGCTATCATTCATTATGAAAATGATTATCTTGTGTTCTTCAGATATTGATTATGCCATTATTGTACAAAGAGGACACCATTGGTTTCCACACCTCTGTTCGTTCGCTTCGACATTTCTTGATATCTCTTGATCTCCCCAAAGCTCTCTCCGAAGCTTTGGCTTTGAACCATGGAGACTCGGATCTTGGAGCCTCGTCAGCGCCCGGCAGGCGCCAGGGGGCTGGTTTTGTTCTTGTTTGGTGTGGACGATGTTCGGTGTGGCCAGGCACCTGGTTTTAAGATCACACCAAGCCTCGCCGTGAATGAAAGTAGATGATACTTCAACAGTAAACCGCCTACTGAGTATTTGATATTCCCCGAGAGAATTTGTTGCAGTTTTGGATCTACTCGATCATTGTCAGATCCATATCTAAATTTTGTATATCAAATAGTAGTAATTATAATCTAGTATAGTCTATAGTATATCAAATACTAATCATCTACCCATATTTGAATTCTTAGTCTGCCCAGATTATTGTTTGCAGAACTGAGTTTTGGGGGCTGGCTGGCTCTGCTGGAGCCAGAAACTCTATTTCTTGCATTCCCCAACTTTTGTCAACTTTACTAACTTCTAGCAAAACTTCTTGACGTTGCTTTGTCCAAATATTATATTTGAATAGTATTATATGAATATTACAGGTATATGTAGACAACATATACTTATGCAAAATATTTCAGTATATGATACAACGTGTATATATATATGCCGCAACCACGATGTTGTGATCCATCTGATGCAGCGCTCAGGGGAACACCTGGAACCACGAAAACCGAAGGATCCCAAATGGCGTGCACAGCATGGGGAGCCTCGGTTCACTGGGATTGTTCCACTATAGGAAAATCCACAGGAAACCTCAAAAATCTCAGCCACACCACTTTCTGGACCATTCGTGAGTGCTGAAGGAAGAGTGAGAATGTTAAGAGCAAATCGTTAGTTGCAAGAGAAAACAACTATAACAACTCCTATAACTTCGATGTTTTTCCTCATCAAATGCTGCACCTAGGATTTGCGCTCAGATTTGGGGCCCATGCAGCTCGGTGAAATCTGAGGAGTCTCGCCACATGCTTCGCATGCTGTTCTGAAATGTTCTAAACTGGAATGAGTTGGCACCACCAAACCTCCAATATGGCACCGGACCACTTCAGCTGGCGTCCACACCCACATCCAGATGATTCGCCAGGTTTCCAATCGTCAACTTGCGCTATCCCGATGGGGCCCCTGCCGTGCAATGTCAGGCCCCAATATCAGGAATGGGCTGGGAAAGTTTCACTGGGGAGTGGCTTGCGTATGCCGATGTTTTTTTGATTCTCCACTTGGGGAACATTGATGGGTGTTTCCCAAGTCGTGCTGCTTACCAGCATCTTTCAATATGTTTGGCGCGCTATTTGTGGGCAGTCGAATTCGGATTTGCTCACTTGATCGATTAGACCAACAGGCGATCAACCAGTGGCCTAGCAGCTACTATCCGGTCATTGACATCGGTATCCGACCACCGTTCGAAGTTCTACCCAGCAATCGCCATCAACAGCAACATCAACAGCAACAACAATATAGTCATCGTCATCATCATCAACAACATCATCTTCCTTATCCTCATCCTCTTCATCATCCTTTCATCATCATCAACAACAACTCATCCTTATCCTCATCCTCATCCTCATCCTTATCTTCACTACCACAACCACCACCACCATCATCATCATCATCATCATCATAACAATAATAATAATCATCATCAACAACATCATCATCACCACCATCATCAACATCATCACCATCATCATCAGTATCATCAGTATTATCAACACCGTTGTCGTCGTCGCCATCATCATCATCATCATCATCATCATCATCATCATCATCATCATCATCATCATCATTATCATCATCCTTCTCTTCATCGTCATCATCACCACCATGATCATCATCATTTTGTCATCATCCCTTTGATTCATTCCTGCTTATATCCTTCGATGAACAAACATACATGTATATGACAACATGTAAAGAATATACATGTAGTACAATGTAATACAGTGTAGACATTATATATACATATATATATATGTACGTTAGATTTACAATCTATATGCATACAAAAACATGTATCGAATATATACCTATATAATATGTCTATATATATATATATATATGAATCTATACTTGTAAATAAATATGTATATGTATATGCAATTTTACATTTATACATATCTAGCCTAGCATTTACGATACACGCACACACACACATATATATATTATATCTGTGTGTGTGCTTCACCCCAAGTCTTCGATGATAATTCGTGACGCCCATTCTACGGCCATCAGGCTGATGGCTCTGGAGTCGCCACCTATCCCAGCGGCCGCAAAGCTGTCTGCGTTCTGCCGCACCACCAGTGCCACGGCCGCACGGGGTGCCAGTTAAAAAAAGGATGTTACAAATTAGAACAGGATATAATATCAACCAAGGATTAATAAGCCCCTGGTTTACGAATCGGGGGGTGCCATTAGGTTTTGTAAAGTGAAATAATCCGTAGTTTACATTGCTTATAATCAAAATAGAGAGAGATGAGAAAACATTTCAGCATCGTCAGAAACAACCCAAATACATTTAAAGAAGAGTTGTGTCATATGACTGAGTCGCGTAAGTAAAACCCTGGGTTCCGTAAGGTGGTGTAAGCCAATTTTTACAAAATACAAATCGTAAGCTCTGGCGTAAACATAACCATGCCTAACATGATGATCTGCCCAAGGTCGAAAACACTTTTGGCGTAAGCAGGTTCCTAATGGTTCCTATGCGTTTTAAGCCAATGCTTGCCGCGTAAATCAAAATTGTGGTCGCAGAAGCATTGCGTATGGTCTAGCGTAAGCAATCTTATGCAACATAAGCCGGTAATTTCCCGTTTTCGGAGAAATTCGTGTGTGAACATATTGTTTATCAACTGCTTACTGTTCTTGGAGAAACCCATGCAACAGATGGTAGGTTGATTGCGTGAATTTGTCAAATTGTCAACGTGCTCCTAGTGCTCCTGTACAACATGTTCCTGTTCCCTGCGAGGCCTTGAGCCATTTGTCCAGTGTAGGTACAACAGCACAGACTTGTGCACAGCAACCGCAGAGGCAAAAGGATTGAGACCATCACATCAGCACATTGGCTACAACACATCTGATCTACCTGGTGGTTTTACATAATTTGCTACGTGAATGAGCCTTCTGGTTGGTATATTGATGGTGAAATGCTGGTCAAGAGATCATAAAATGTGATGGTATGGGTCCCTATCTGATAGATGAAGGATATGGTTGTTTGTTGTTGTTGCTGTTGTTTCAGATGGTATGGATGGTGATGACCATGGGTCAAAAAAATCGACTCCTTTGCACCCTTTGCAGCACGCCTTGAAAAAAAGAAAACGCACAACATTGATATTGACAATATTGTTGTCACGTGGACATTCATGGATTTTCCATAGATGACAGATGACACCCCATGTTCCTCTGAACATCTCATTCTTGGGGGAGGAGGATTGCTTATATAGGTGCTCTTGTCCTAGATGTACAGCAGCCTATGATCCACTTCCTACAATATCCTATTGCCGTATGTTGCAAAAATCCAACAGGGCCAAAATGTTGCGGGTACTTGTGGTTCGAAGCAATTGACCCCCAAAAGTTTACACCGGAACTGGTCATGTTCAGTATTATCATGCCTTACCAATTTTAGCGGGAATTCAAGATAGTGTTTCGGCAAACAGCAACAATCTCATTGCGAGCTGTGAGTTTGAACAGCTCAATCTTCAAGCAAAAAATCAAGAAACAACACGCGGTCATTTCCCAATCAAACTTTTCAACCTGTTCTGTTTTTTTCTTTCATTTTTTGGTTGAATCAGATAAATGACATGGTTCGACGTGCATTTTTGATTAGTGCGACACAAAAAAGGTTTGAGTTTTGAACGACTGAAATTTCATGGTTTTCTTGGTGAAATTACAAGCTGAACACCAAGAATTGCCACATGTTTCACCATTTTTCACCCATGTTTATCATTTTTCTTGCTTCAATCTCCATTTTTTCCCTTTTTTCCATCGTTTTTCCCCCGGCCCCCAGGTCGCGGCGCTTCAGCTGCCTAGTCTACGCGCGCAGCGAGGTGCCCGTGCGTTCGGCGGTGCCCGACGAGGAGCGGCCGAAGCAGCGCCCGCCGCACCCGGACGATGCCAAGAGGCGCGGCACGGGGAGATACAACGGTTGGGCTGGGTTGGAGGCATACCTGATTGTGGGTAAAACAATGCCATGTTTACCACCCATGACTGGGAATGGTAGACATACCACCTATTTATGGTGATTTTGGGGATGGTTTACCCCCAAAATCATCCAAAATTGGTGGTCATTGGAAAACCAATGGTTTGGGGCACCCATATTTTAGAAAACCCCCATATAGTTAAACTTATATAGTTTTTTTAAATATTGAAGATCGTTTGACTGAAATTTGGTGAAGTGGTTGGGTTTTTGAGAATTGTAGTACATGTTCCTAGTTTTTTTTGGGAATACATGTAATATATATATATGTATATGTATGTGTATATAGGTACTATAGTTTATGGAATATAATTATAGCTTATGGGAGAAGTGGTTTTGTGGGGATTGTATAACATGACATGTTCATGGGTTTATAAGGCATACATATATATGTATACACCATGGTACATAGAAGTATTCAACCATAATGAAGCATAATTGGGATCAGGTATATACATTATTGTATATATATAATGTAATCCGCAATGTAAGTAAGTATCATTGTAACTATATGGGTGATAACGTTGCATAATCGAATTATATATTTGTATGAGTAGCCAACAATGTTTCTTGGGATCATGTTAATTAGGAAACTAGTGTTTGGGAAGTTTTTTTTTCGTTACAATAACCAACCAAACATGGGGATAACATGAAGAAAGGGAAAGTAATGGAAGGACAACCAACACTATGATTGTTGATTGAGTGTTGATAAAAGCTGATTGGGTATCTCCACATACACATATACACACATTTGATAGGCATACACACATACAGTATTTGGAAATATCATGATCATATGATTGTTGATTTGGTAGGATTAGGCTTGGCTAATCAGCCCCCGTGGCTGGGAAATCCCCCACATATTGGGATAAGAGCTGACATAAAATGATATTGGCATTGGGATCAAACTGGATATAAATTGATACAAATATGGTTCCCATATGCTCCATGTATTTTTTGTTCATTTTTCTGTGGGCATTTGTTTTGGTTAAATCAGTAAATAGTCCCATCGATGGAACATTCGGCATTTTTTGTCGTAAAAAAAACAACTAAACAAACACATGTTTTTAATTTTTCTATCATAAGTGGACTAAAAACTTACATTTACAAAAAAAAAACATACTGCAAGTCTATCATAAAAATTGACATCATCCCTGCATTTCCGCAATTTTTGCCCGTTAAAACCATGCTTCAGGCGTCGTACGCGCCACTTGGGCGCCTTGGACGACTGGGGCCTCGGCATTTTGGAGGCCTTGGACGACGGCAGCGGCCGGGGAAGCTACGAGGTCACGGCCACGCACGTCACGGTGGCCGCGTGGTGAAATTAAGTGGTTGGGAAGAGAGATTTACTATATTTTACTATGGTTAAATCACCATTTTTGATGCTGAATTTAATTTAGCATCAAAAATAAACCATCAACACAATGTGAATTCACCAAATTTAAGCATCAAAAATGATGATTTAATCAACCAACACAAAATGGTGATTTAGTGTTCCATCAAATACAGGGATCTAATGGGAATTAACCATCAAAACAGCGGATTGACCTTCAACATGATGATTTAGGATTGAAACATGGTGATTTAACATGATTGAACTATCAAACATGGGGAGTTAGCCAATAAAATGAGTATGTTGGTTATTTTTTCCTGGCTGCAGAACCATAGATCAAGATGCTGGCAACTTCAAAATACATATTTTGCCCGGGCACAAGCTACCATGCAGATGGGTTTTACCCTACATCACGCGGGTTTTGCGTAGACATTTGAAAGAACTTATCAGGTGTAGGCTACCTCATGCAATGGTGTAGGCTCTGCGTGTGCGTTTGCGTACGTTACATGCTACTGTTCACCCAAATACAAGGATACAAAACACTACTCAAATAGGTATATAAAATGGGGATACCTAGGTCTGCTCAAGGTGATTCTCTATTTTCCACAAGATTACAGTAATCCACCAGAAATGGGGAGTCCGTATGTTTGCTGCTGACCTCTTATCCAATATGCAACGTCTGAATTCAAATCCAAGAAAATGTGGTGGTATATAAAGAGAGAACTCTCTCTAAACTAACTGGTGGTTTAAAATTTACCATGGATCCTATGGGGTATAATTATGGTTAACAATCAAAATTTAATTAAACAACCATAATTAAAAGTTTGTTTTTTCCTGGAGTTAGTTTTTGTATACTAACCATTGTTTTTTTTTTAATACTGGGAGTAATTTTATAATTTATACTAACTATGCTATATCAAAACAACCATAATTTTACCCCATAGGATCCATGGCGCTGCTATATATGGTAACATGGATCCCATCAATATACCCCAAATGTTAGCATATATACCGTATACCATATATGGATCCTATGGGTACTGGGAGTTTGTTCAATCAAGTGGGTATTGTTTTTGGACTGTGGAATATTTCGATAAAACAAACTGGATGTCGGATGTAAATGGAAAGCCTGGGAAAACCACAGGTCTGTTTTTGCTGCATCTCCATGTTTGCTTCATTACTGAGTTTCTGCTCCCAGTTGTATTGGATTCAATGCATCTCAAACAACTCACCTTTTTTTCCCTCTAGGTCGTCTAGGTAAAGCAATCCAACACACAAACAAATCTGAATTGTCATCTTTATAATTCACACAAGCTCCTGTTCCTTTTGGGCGAGGCTTTTTCTGGGTGTCTCCTGAAGTAGGGGTACCCCAAAACCATTGGTATCCCCATTAAACATGACAAATTGGATCATTTTTAGTGCTCCCCCATTGTTTGAAAATATGCTACCCCGAGAATTGATTGGTTTTTTTGTCGTTTATCAATGGCTATTGTCATGTTCCACATTACCGTAACATTGCCTCAATTGGTGGTATACCCCATTTTCAGCTACACCCAAATATATATATATATATATATATTCAAATATATATATATATATATCTTATTGTTTGTATTTGTTTGTTGTATATCCCAGTATATCTCATATATTCCAACTATATCCTATTATACATATCCAAAGATAGCCCATAATGCCCCATTATCTCCTATATCCTTGGGTTTTCTCAGGAGGGAGAGGCCAAACTAGTGCAAACATGCTGCAAACCTTATTCAAGTCCTCTGGCAAACCCAAGTATCCCATAAATTTAGGTCATCAATTCCCATCAATTCCCATAATTTCCCATACTATAAATTCCCATCAATTCCCATAATTTCCCATAAATTCCCAACCTCTCCCCATTTTTCTTAGGTCAACCCTGGCCCGGCCGGCGGCCGCACGCGCCTCGCGCGGGCCGCGCCGGCCGCGGAGCGCACGGAGGTCTTGTCCCTGCGGCTGAGCCCGGATTTGACGCCCGGCGGATCTGAGATATCTGAAGAATGTTAACCACATGATTTAAGCATCATTTAATCATCATTTAACTCATTTAACCATTTTACATCATTTTACCATCATTTAGTGTATTCTTATCATTTAATTGTCATGTCACCCTCATTTGATGTGATTTCATCATTGAAAATTAGATTTCTCATGAGATTTCTCGAGGGATTTGCTGGGTATAATTAATGGATTCTACCCTGGTAATCAAACGTGGCAATGGACCATTTTCTTATAGGATTGAAATCTCCATTTAGATTTAGTTTGGGGATTTTCCATTGCTACGTTTGATGACACCGGAGGGTACTGTAATGGAGATTGATTTCACAGCATAGGAATATCCCCAATTAGATTACTGGTTTCTAGTTTCTAAACCACGAAACGTAACTGGTTGAGAAACCTGGTTAGTAACTCCCCGATTCGTAGGTTACTGTACCCCAACCTTGACCCATGGCTAGTGGCTGTAAATGGGGATTTAAACAACACAAATAGTGGAACAAATGGGGATACTATGGGGATGCAGTGGAGAATGCTCGCAAATCAACTAGAAGGGTCGTTATAGCCCCTAGCCCCTAAGAGTAGGTTTTTGTTTTAGGATCAATTAAACAGGGCTTCTATTGGGATATGACTTACATAACTATCAACAATAGGGACTTGACTATTTGGACCAGTTTGGAACCCGGAATATCTGAGATATAAATCTCTTTAGAAACCAAACATGGTCATAGAAACTCATAGAAATTGAATCCCACCACTGGCGAAGCGCTGCAAGTGGGGTTCGTATTCCAGGAATCCCAGTATCTCCTAGTGTTGTTTTGAGGGACAAACCCACGTGGTCTGGTTGTTGGTTACTACTATGGTTGTTCTGAATGCTTTTCCATCGTTGGGAACTGGGACCATAGTTGGGAATGAGGGCTTTCTTGGATGATTTTGAAGGTGCCTTGTTGTTGCCACTATATTTAATTACATTGCTGCTCAAAGATCCTCTCTGTTGAAGACATTGTCCCTCTTTTCCACCATTCCAATCTTGTCGCTTGAGTTGAAACCTCAGTTTTCTTACTGAATCGTCATCACTTTGGGAAACATGGGACTAGCTGAACCAAGGATGGTGACCTATGACCTTGCAACTGGTGCCTTGACAACAGACTTGAGGCGGTAGGACAGATCTAGCGGAGTGCTCCAGGAGACTCTGCAACTCAGGCGCCCTTCGGTAATCAAACATGGCAATGGGAAATCCCACAATTATATATAGCATATTCGCTTGCCATGTTTCATTGCCAGAGGGTATGTGGATTTTTGATGGTTATTATGGATTTGTGCGAAACTGACGTATACCTCAAGCTCATTTCCAAGCATATTCGCCAGTCAACGGCCAGTTTGGGGGTATGCCCTATTGTCAGACACATCCATGTAATTGTAACAGCGAGTGGCTGGCTTACTGATTCACTGCTAAAGCAGCTGAAGAGCTAGTATATAACACACATAGATGCGTATATGATCATATATACAGTATATAATAGTAATATATATATATATACACACGCGGTATATAGACGGTCATGTGTGTGTGTATGTATATATATCAGATGAACACTGAATACAATTGAATTCAATGGGAATCTACGTGTTGATGCTCACCCATACCACTAACACATAGCCACTTGAAGACTACCAGCTGAGCCAGGAACGACCAGCTTGGATTTTAGTTGTGGAGGCTTGGGAGCAGCTGGGAGAAAACCCCCCAATGATTCAGTAAGTTGGTCTAAACATGTTCCCCATGAAAAATGCTAGTTGGAGGTATTTTCCTCAAGATTCAGACACATCCATGTCTTGTTGATTTTCTAGTCTTAGAGCCACTTTGCAGTTGCAAATCATTGTCATTTAAGTCGCTCCTTTGTCTTGTTGAATGCTTGGCAGAACATCGCATTAGTCGGTTGGACATAGTGACACAGTCGGCCCAGTGATTTGACATGCGAACGTTTGATGGTTTCACCATGCGGAAGATTTTTGACGATCAAGATGGGCTTCAAGAGCAAGAGCCTGCATAGTCCCTCTCAACATCTTGCATTTCGGAGTAGGTATGCACCCACAGACAGGCCAACAAAAGACGCTACCCCATGTCTGGAGGTGTATCCTATACATTTCACATCGGCGAGGCTGCAGTTTTGCCTGGTGGACTGGGGAGATCGTCTTCGTTTTCACTGGGAAATCATCTATATGAGTGAAATTGTGAGATGTGTCAAGCTCGAAAGCCCAGGGTCCCACAATTTGTTAAATGAAATGTGATCTTGATTGGTTGAGCGATCTTTTTTAATGAAACTAACACGGGTCTTGAGGTCTTTGTAGTTCTGAAATGCTCGAGAAACCACAATAGGTGGTTGCACCATACCGTGGAAAAGCATCGGAAGAAGAATCGCTGGACGAAGAACCGCTTTTTTTTTACATGATGTGCACTGAATTTACACCTTTTTGAAATCTAATTGCTATAACATCCCCTTCGCAATAACCCTTATGAAATCTATCAACCCGGCCTGGCTTGCGTTTTTCGGGGTTATTTCAGAAGGTTTCCGATGTTTTCAAATTCAGATTGCCAAAAGGAGGTTTCCTTAAAAATTGCCGATTCTCCCGGAGAGCAGTAGGCCATTCATGTATAATCAATGTAATGTTAATACCTTTTTGATCATGGTTTTATTTAAGAACCAACCTTGTAAAGTTGCAAAATAACAAAGGATATCAACAGACAGGGTCTGAAAAAGAGAACCACAGTTTCTTTTTTGTCCTCATGAAATGGAAGTCACACCTTTTGCGTTTTATAAGCAACCTGCGTGCAAATTTGTGCAAAACAGTGATTGCATGTACATGCATGTTCCCCTTTCATAAGGGACATCGATTGCTCTTTTTTTGAAAATTGCAGTATTACCGTCAAAAAAAGAGAACCACATATACAAAACAAATATTGCACATTGGATTGCTTTCGATTGTTTTGAGTGTAAAATCCCAATGGTAAATGGTCCTTTTGTCCTATTTCAGGGAGGTCAGTCAGGATAAGCTGATTTTCACATCAGGTGTGGAAACTCGGAAGTGGAAGTGGATTAAGAGTCCCTTGGCTGCCAGCCCTTCCACCTATAAGATGACCGAAAGGGTGGCCAACCAACAAAAAAAATGTGTTTTTGCCATGTTTTACTGAGGTTTAGCTAACAAAAACGGGGATGTAAGCATCTAAAATGTGCACACTCAGACATGTTTTAACAATCCTGAAACGAAGCGATATATTATTCAATACCCTAAGAAAGGACCCCACATGAGATGAACAGTTCCAATTGTTGTAATACTGGCTGGATGGGAGTACTTGTCTTCAGCACTTGGATTGCTTGTCCCATTCTAGATGTCATAGAGGATGAGTTGAGAAATTTTCTGGTCATTGAGCTTTTGAAAATGCTTCTACTGCCACAGGGGATTGGTCTGTCTGGTTTGAGGATGCTTTGAATCCAACATGATTTGATTTCGTGGAAGATGAACTGTGATGTCATGGTGCCGAATTTTTAGCAGCCAATGGCGAAATAATGCGACATATACATCAACAATCATATAGAAACATATGTTATATAAATATATAATTATATATATATACACATGTAATATGTATCGGTATCACTTTTCTATCTATTGAGGCAACCTTCGTGACTTTACCTTTACCCATGGGGGGTTTTCACGATCATTTCTGTTTTGTAATAGAAATCCGGATTTATTTTATTGTTGGTTAATTTTGGGGTGCACTTTCCCGGTGAACTTTCATTTTCCGTCGCAGACTGTTAAATCCCATTCATATGCTATATTCAATCATATTAAACCCCATGAAATGACGGTGATACGGTGGATGGTTGCGAAATCCTGCACCAGTTGAAAACGGTGGTTTATCCCATGATTTATAGGGTTTCAACCATCCTTTTGTTTTTTTTTTAAGGATTTCGCAAGCATCCACAGTATGATGGTAAAATCCCATGAATATCCCATGAAATCCATCTTAGTGTCGCTCCCCCGAGGTCACGCGTCCCTTAGAGGTGGCGGAGCAGATCGAGTTGGCATCGCAGAAACATTTGGACAGCGCCAACTGCAAGATGGTGCCTGGAAAGAAAACACCATGGCTAAGCGCGGCTATGAAATGCTATAAAAATATGAATGAATTAATTATATATCTATCTATCTATCTATGTAACTATCTAACTATCTAACTATGTAACTATTCAACTATCCATCTATCTATCTAAGTATCTAAGTATCGCTAAATATCTAAGTATCTATGGTGTGAATATGTATGAATTGCTGATCTAACTTTCGATCTTAGCTAACTATTTTTTTTTGCTATGTAATTATCTATCTTACGAACTATAAAACTAACTAACTATCTAGCTAACTATCTAATCTATCTACCTAACTATCTATCTATCCGATCCATCTAACCATATCGAATAATATCCCCGGCCCCCCACTGGGAGACGACAGTCCGTCCCAAGGAGACGACGCTGAAACTGCAGGCAACACTGAAGAATAGCACTTCATGTCCGTCTCTCGTCGCAGGAATCCAGTTCTCCAGTTAAAGAGTTGCAGGGGAGTTGGCCTAGGGTTTAACATTGATTGTTTTCAATGTGGGCTATGGCGGTCCAAATTTGAAGTAACCCGCAATGGCATGGTGCCAAGTGTGCCAGGGAATGGGCGCGGTGGATCGCGGTGCAAAATTGAGGTCCTTGCCTGCTGACAAGACCCTGAAAAAGTCCCACTCGGAAACTTGCAGCAATGGCTTGGATTTTGTCGATGATCAACGGCCAAAAAAAATGTATAAAATGTCACTTAAAGCCACGAAGCTATGGGGAATCTATGAGGAATATATACATATTATATATCTGGTTACACAATAATAAACCATCCCCTGAATCACCATAAATGACTGGTATGAACCATAAAAATATGGATGGTTTATGGCATTGTTTTACCAACATTATTTTATATTTTAGGGATCCCTTCAGCAATTCCACCTGTCGTTCACAGCTGAGTTGTTGCCCCAAAAGATAGAGAAATCCCACTCGAATAAACCATTGTTTTTTTTCTAGTATCTAATGGGTATAGTATATAAACCCTTAGGGGATTTAATGATGGTTTAATAATCTCTAATATATATATATATAGAATATAGACCATTAGGGGATTTTCTAGGTAGTCCATTAGGTAATCCAATAGATTGGATCTCGCTGGAAGATAATGTTCTTTTCTCTAAATTTGGTGAATAACTGTCCCACTTTGCGCGGCAGCCATTTTTGGGACTTGTAATGCGACATAGAACTGCTGGATCTTCCAGCCACGTTTGATCGCCATAGTTAAGATGGGCACATATCATTGAGAAGCTACGGGGATTTGCAAACATCCCTTTGAAATATGCAGAATGAGCAAGACCCCATCAAAGCACATGGCTATGGATCAATACCTATAGATACATTTTTAGTGGGATGAACATCCATTTACCAGCTATTTTGGGGTTCACTAGGTACCAGGGTTTTGACCCATCCCCACATGGTTTATGGTTGCTACCAGAAAACAACAGTCGTGACGTTTCGAAGAATGATAACATTCACCAAATCCCGGGGTTTCAGCCAGAGATGCGGCAACATTTGGCCGTCACAGGAATCCGTTTGAACCAACCAGTGGAATGGAGGGGTTGGTTTTCATTGACTGCATCATTATTTTTGGTTGCCATATCCAAGCAATGGTTAAGTTTTGACTTGAATATATACGTATAATATATATATATATAATTATATATATATATATATGTTTTTTCATGTTCATCATATGACATATGAAAATTAAATGCACAGATGCTTATGTATATGTATGTACGTAGATATATTTATGTGAATGAGCAAAGCAAACACAAGTTGCACCATGTTCATATGAATATTGTATATAGCAAAAAGCAATAACAACAACAAAAAGGCAAAACAAAATATAGATGTAGATGTAATAATACGTAGTAATTAATCATAATGATACTGCTAACAATGATGATCATGATAATAATAACAGTGATAAAAATAATGACAATAATATACATATATATATACATATATATATACATATATATATGCACATACACTGGGAAGACAAACTTAAACTTGCACTTGTTGAGTTTCCGACAGTCAGTCAACATATGTGGTTTCTTCTTCTTCTTCTTCTTCTGCACACCCTTTCCCCGTAGAATCCTAGCATGGAGCTTTGTCGTACCCCGGTCGCATTTCCACTCTCCAAAAGCTTTTAAATCATATAGGTTTAAAAGCGGGTGATAATCGACCGTGCCACACCTGCCACACAAAACGGACTTGGAGATGTGATCCGCGCTTGACCTAGATGGATGCTTTGTAAAGCTATCAAGAAGCATACACCTTGTTTCTCCCGAACTATATATATAATATGATAATATACCGTATATATATATATACATACATACATAGTATATGGTTTGTTCTTCGTTCACCTCTGTCCCATCAAGTTCACTTGACATAATTTTACTGTCTAAGGAGGCTACGATGCGGCTTCCCCTGGAGCATTTCCAGACTCTCAGCCAGGGGCGCTTGGATTTCAAACAAGACCCTCGGCCTGATATAGGGGCCTGGTTGACCCAAGAAAATGAAGAATAGTTGGAAGATTCAGTAAGGGTTTCCATTGGACAAAAATTGCCGTCATAATATAGTATCGATATATCTACTGCATGGGAATATTTGCCAGGTTACCATAATGATCGGGGCCAAAAAATGGGTTGAATCCTGGAGTTGGAACCGATCCCTCAATATCGCAGCTGGTGTGGCGAGCCAGGCATGCAGTTTTTATGGCTTTGTCGATGTTGGGGAAATCCCAGGACCTATTGTTGGACCAAGCTATTCATAAATCATGGCTAATCTCCCAATTAAATTTGACATCTATTTGGGGTAAACTCATGTAAATTCTTCATGTTTGGACGCGCCCGCATGACACGTTCTGAAGTTGTTCCCAGTGTTCGTTCGGAGTTCCTTTCTGATGTGAGCACAGCTCGAGATGCTGCACAATAAAACATGATACTGCTGGCACTTTATTGGCACTGCTGCAAGATGGTTAATACCCCCAGCATGGGAGAATGATTGTCACTCTGATTGCTGTGTTTTTGTTTGGATTCTACCAGTCATTTGTCACAGAATTGGTTCGAGGGAACAATTGTCAGTACCACGTATTAGAGTTGGAGGCTCGTTAAAATCAGGTGGTCTAGGAGGAGGACAACAGGGTGTGACAAGCCAGATAGATTCGTTGAGGGTCGGCAGCATGCGGCAGCAAATGACATGAAATTTCAATATCTTCAGATCTTTCCAAAATGTTCCAAACAGGTCAACATCTGGTAAACTAAAATAGCTATTGAAAATGGCCCTCATTTATAGTTATATAATTTCCCTATTATATAAAGATTGTAATTTTCCATAGCTATGTTAGTTTACCAGAGGGTAAACCCAGGACTAATTTTCATCCACGTTCCCTTTCACCGTTTTTACGGCATTCCGAAGGAGCACCAGCTGAAAGTGCTGACGGGAAAGGTTCATCCCTCTCTGGCGAGACCCAAAATCGGCAAAACGATGAGAGAAGGTTCGGAACTGGAGAGCCTGGGTCAGCGATGGGTAGTAATTACTTTCATCTGTTGCCACAAAAGGACACACGTGTATGTGTGTATCTATATGAATATATATATATATATATACATACATACTGTACATATATGAATATATATATATATATACATACAATACAATATATATATATATATATATATCTATAACTATATATATATACTAACAAGCAAAACAACAATTGTGCAAATTATCCAAGACTGGCCATGGGCCAGGGATGACTACGTTTGATTGTTCAAATCCCATCGAAATGATTAAATGGGTAGCTGAAGAGCTCCAGAAATCTAATGACTGGATAGTCTTGGAGGTGGACATGGTGCTCTGGCGTAGATTGCAGCGATCAAACAGAGTAGCTATGTCCTTTGCATGGTCTGGTAGGATTTGTTCTCAATTACTCTACAAGGTTTTTGCGAGCAATTAGTGTATTACATGAAACGTACCAAGAGTTTTTGTATTAGCATTAGTCATCCCCAAATAGATGGAAGGGTAAATCATCATCATTTGTTTTTTCCGATCCAATCTTTTCCATCTATTTCCGGATGACTAAAAACCATGGTATATTTTCATGGCTCGTGGCTGGTCCCCCCGCGATCGCCGCAGGCTACATGTGGCCAGCGGCGCATCCGGGAAAGGTTCCAGTGGATCCCATCAGGCGCGGACAATCATAGAATCATATAAAATCTATGGGAATTGAAGCATCATTTCTGGGGATTAATTGATTTATATGATATGATGGTTAAACCATAGTGATAAGTGATAACATGAATTAATTAATTTCAACCATGATTTCTGGGGATGAATGGGATTCATGTGGATTTAACCATCATTTTTGCCCATTTCTTCCTGGCCTTTTTTTAACGGGACGAGGGTGGGGATTTATCATGGGATTTTACAGCATCATCTGATGGTTTCTGAATGGTGATACCCCAATTTATGGGAAAATGATGGAACATTAGTGAAAATGGTGCTGATAAACCAGTCGATTTTGGGTGCACTATTTTCGGACAGACCCATCTATATATTGTATGGGAATAATGGGAACTGGTAATAGGGAATATAAATTTTCATGATAATATAACTCAGGCGACAACAATCATTAGGCAAGATTATACCATTCATTATACTCACATCTTTCCTTAGCGACTTGAACATCATGGGAATTATGGAAAATAATGCGAATATAATGGGTATGTAATAGGTATATAATGGGATTTATATAACCATCATTTAATGGAATTTAATATGTTATCAATGGGAATACAACGGGTATATAATGGGAAGTTATGGTACAGTGATACAATGGGATATCATGGGTATGACATAGTATACATTCCATGGGTATAACATAGCCCGTTGAGTTCCCGTAGTTTCAGATATTTAATCATGTTAACTGTTCACCCTGGAATAGTGGCATATTTGAATATCTTGGTCTAACAAAAAGAACTATACACATGGGATATTATGGATATATATATATATACTGTAATGGAAGATAGTGAATATACTGGTTTTGGTGGTTTCAAATATTATTAATATGTGTTCTTTTCACGGCGTCTGACTGAAAACGGGGATTCGAGAACTTGGCGTTTCGTAGTTACCAGTTCTTCACCTATGCTTGATGGAAAACCATCAGGTCCTGGATTACATCCGTCCCAGTAGGCGATGGGCAAAAAACATAATGACGATAGTGCCATATGATTATTGGAAGATAAAATTTGAGATCATTTTGTCATAGTTAAGTTTGAATGTGTGAGGATGAAGATAAAGATGATGACATATGATGACACACACACAAACCATGATGAAGGTAACTGGGACAGACTGGGACATTCTTATGATACGATAATCCTTTCACTTATAGGAGCATTGTTGTGTTCCAGGCCTAAACTCCCATCATGTCAGCTGAGTCTTTTTTGCTTACCTTGGATCCGCTTTCTCTTTGGATTTGTAGTGAAAGAAATGGAGGAATTCATGCTGCTTTCTGTGGTTTTCCTATGTTTTTCTACGGTGTTTCATGTTATTTTCTTCAAGCCATTCCGGCACACTGGATCACTCTGGATTCCCAGGCCAGTTTGCGAACTGGTATAGGCCTGCTGAGTTCGATGATTTACCTGCAAAACACTGGTGATTTTCCAGTTCACTCCATTTTGGCCGAGGATCGCACCTCCCTTGTCCTTAGAGAAGATCGCAAGCCATGAAGTGGAAAAGCGCGCGGGCTCACTTGAAGCTGGACGGCGATCGGATCCTGGGAATATCTGGTGGCGATCGTGCTGGTGTGATGAATGGCAAGATTTCTGTTGGATCTATGTCCAAGCTCTACCCTTCAAACTGGCTAAACGTCCCAAGTCATAAGGGGTTTTGTTGCCCCATTTTTCGAGGTACTTGGAGGGTCTAGGTATGTCCAAGATTTGGGTTGAACATGGAACCAGCAAAATTCAACGCAAAACCCAACAACAAACTGGCCATGTCCGGTAGCAAAAATGCAATTTGTTTGGTTTCCGTGTTTGGTGTGGAAATGTGTGGAATGGCTTGCTGAGATGACATGGTGCGACTTGCAGGATTCCCTCCTTTTTTCTGAACTCCAGATTTACACCGATGCAGAAAGCCATCAGACTCAACTGGGGTCCCATTTTTGGTGACCTAAGTCACCCCCTCAGTCGTGCTCGCAGGACAGCTGTTGGCTGTTCTGGTTGTGGCCAGCTGGTCGAAGCAATCGTCTCTTGCCATCCACAAAGCTTTTCGATGTCGACTGACTCGACTGAGGGAAACCAATCAAAACAAACCATAGCATATTCTGAAGACACATTTTTTGTTTCACTGTTGATGCACTGTGAAAATTAACTGTTGAAATTGCCAGATTGAGTTGCCAAAAGATCATTCTGACATGGCTGGTGGTGTCAACAAACAACTTGGCTGGTGGTTTCCAATGGCTTCTCCACGCTCAAATGCCCAAAAAAGCGGGAAGCATGTCATGATTGGGGCTATGATTAGGGCTGCAAACCAGGAACGTTTTTTGGGGTAATCTGATCTGGAAAATCAAGGAGATCCAAACTTCATTTTTGAGTGATGTTGAGTGGTTGTCCATCAAGGTTGGATCCACAAGTCCCCTGGGTCTAAGAGAAAGCTTGCAGGAAAGCCAGAATTTCTCTCAGTAAAACCTCTCAGTTACACAACCAAATCCACCAAACTTATGATCACCCTATGTGGATCCTTCGATGGTACCCAATCCATCCTAACCCCCTTAATCCCATCCGCCCAAGCATTCTGGCGTGACCTTTGGGGCAGAATCACATATTAATCACTATTGACTTAGTCATCCTTCATCATTCTTCATCCTTCATCACTCATCACCATTAACCAATCTTAATCACTATTCATATAATTCAATAAGAATTATATATATAATATATATATATAATATCTATATATATATATAATATCTATATATATATAATATATATATATATATATAATATCTATATATATAATATAATCTATGTTAATTTCATATTCAGATTCATCAACATTCCCCCCCTTTTCAGGAACTACAGCTCCAGTGCGCACGCCGAGATCGTGGCGCAAGCGGCTTGGTCCGAGCTCAAAGCCTCTGGCGAGGCCTAGGGCCTAGGGATCCGATCATCCCATAGTTGGAGGATTTTCCATGGGATTTTCCCACTTGCCCTCTGGTAATGACTAACATAACTATGGGAAATCACCATAGAAATCGTGAATTTTCCCATGAAAAATGGTGATATTTCCATAGTTATGTGACAGTTTACCAGGGGGTGGATCATTTGAGTTGCTTGGAGTTGGTGATAAAAAAAGCTTACATGATAATCTACTAGACTATCCCACAGAAAATTCTCTAACAATGGTGATTATTAAGTATAATCATATATACTATGATAATAGGATGATAAAACAAGTGTGATGAATAATGATACATAATTAAATGACGTAATTGAAAGTGAATGGATGGAATTTGCAACCACCTTCTTTAAAGGCGAAGGAAACTTAATTCTGATGATAAACACAATTAAGATATCATGTTTTTTTCAAAATGAAAACAATTGTGATGTAAATGAGGGGTAGCTATTGTGACGTCATCAAGAAAAAATGATAGCACGGAATAACTCATAGAAACCGTTGCTCAAGATAGGTCTGAAATTACGGATTTTTGAGGATTCACATGGATTAACTATAGGGGGTTACCCTATGGTAAACTAACATAGCTATAGAAAATCACCATTTTGAAAAGGTAAATCAACATAAATCAACTATAAATGTGGTATTTCAATAGCTAAGTTAAATTACCAGAGGGTATATAAACATTAATGATTAACCATTATTAACCATTATTAACAATTATTAACCATTATTAACCGTTATTAACCATTATTAACAATTATTAACCATTATTAACCATTATTAACCATTATTAACCATTATTAACCATTATTAACCATTATTAACCATTATTAACCATTATTAACCATTATTAACCATTA
>Ga0126342_10004477_pt1 | contig 23900 bp, 19 predicted proteins | sample Cyp1metagenome_FD_92528 | JGI IMG/M metagenome (GOLD analysis project Ga0126342, IMG submission 92528) | Coral microbial communities from Lord Howe Island, Old Settlement Bay, Australia - Cyphastrea 1 metagenome | ecosystem: Host-associated > Invertebrates > Cnidaria > Coral ...
AAATAGTGAAAATAGTGAAAATAGTGAAAACAGCGAAAATAGTGAAAATAGTGAAAATAGTGAAAACAGTGAAAATAGTGAAAATAGTGAAAATAGTGAAAATAGTGAAAATAGTGAAAAAAGTGAAAACAGTGAAAATAGTGAAAATAGTGAAAATAGTGAAAATAGTGAAAATAGTGAAAATAGTGAAAATAGTGAAAACAGTGAAAACAGTGAAAATAGTGAAAATAGTGAAAATAGTGAAAATAGTGAAAACAATGAAAACAATGAAAACACTGAAAACAGTGAAAATAGTGAAAACAGTGAAAATAGTGAAAATAGTGAAAATAGTGAAAATAGTGAAAATAGTGAAAACAGTGAAAACAGTGAAAACAGTGAAAACAGTGAAAATAGTGAAAATAGTGAAAAGAGTGAAAAGAGTGAAAATAGTGAAAATAGTGAAAATAGTGAAAATAGTGAAAACAGTGAAAACAGTGAAAACAGTGAAAATAGTGAAAATAGTGAAAATAGTGAAAATAGTGAAAACAGTGAAAATAGTGAAAATAGTGAAAATAGTGAAAACAGTGAAAATAATGAAAATAGTGAAAATAGTGAAAATAGTGAAAATAGTGAAAATAGTGAAAACAGTGAAAATAGTGAAAATAGTGAAAACAGTGAAGATAGTGAAAACAGTAAAAATAGTGAAAACAGTGAAAATAGTGAAAACCGTGAAAATAGTGAAAACAGTGAAAATAGTGAAAATAGTGAAAATAGTCAAAACAGTGAAAATAGTGAAAACAGTGAAAATAGTGAAAATAGTGATGTTCGATTTTCAGACAGACCCATATCCACTCATCTCCCAGTCCAAGCGACATGCACACGCGGCCGTGCTTCAATTCCGACTCTCTCAGCCACTTCACCTCAGCAAAAATCCACCAGGCGACCCCACCTGGTTCCATTGAACAGCGAAAGATTGGGTTCAAAAAGGTTACCCTCTGGTAATTTAACATGGCTATTGAAAATGACCATTTATAGTGAATTTTCCCATTGAAAATTGTGATTTTCCATAGTTATGTTAGTTTACCAGAGGGTATATAATTGGCGCTTTGTGGGTAACGGGTGATGGGTATAGAATGGGTGACTGTATTTTCGGGAAACCCACCGGATCACCATGTTTGATGATTCCGGATCGCCACGTGACCAAATTCACCCCACTTGTTGCAACCCAAAAGGGGTTTCGAGGGTTCCAAGTTGTACCTGCCTTGCATCCATCACCAGTGTCAGACCCGCACTGCTGCTAGACACTTGGATTTACCAAACCAATTTCCCCCAACAAACCATGTGGTTACGTTGTCAAACCAGGCATAGTGGTACGTATCATGGGATATAATGGGATATGCGACCAACAAGATGATATGGATTGGGTTCAAAAACTAGGATACCAGTGAAGCCACAACTTGTTGGGTCATGAAACATGATGACTGCTCCCAAGCTAGCTGGTCTCCACCAAAAAACAGATGCTCAGCAACTTGCTTTGATTTTGTGGGCATAAATATTTATGGATACGTCACGATACACTACAAACTTTGGTATGGCCGAAAATTGCTTTGCTCAAATTGGTTTGTGGGAAAACATCCTGAATCCTATGGTTTGAAAGTTTGAAACTTCGTTTTCCCCGCCGAAGCCGAACCATTTTTGTTGATGTTGCTGTCGGAGACCACGTTGAGCAGCCAACTTTTTGCGCGACAACTGGATGGAACCAATTTGACCATGTGATTTGGTCATGGATCTGATACATGTTCCATATGTAACTTGGATATGATTTCCCGAATCTCTATATAAAGTGTATGCCTAAACATATATCCTTGGTAATCAAACATGACAATGGGAAACATCGCCATGACTAGTCCCCAGAGGTCAACGATCCATATGCCCAGCTGCCCGTTTTTTACATCTTCTGATATCAAAGACATATCGAAAATCTATCAAAAATGATGTGTATAAATGCTGCAGAAAGCACATCGTCTGATGAAGAGTCAATGGTAGATCATGACAGTCACATTCTCATACATAACATATACTCACATATGAGAGAGAGACACACACACTAAGATTCTCTTATATATATAATATATATATATAATCACTATATGTTTATCTTTAAAAAAACATAGACCCTAGGGATGGACTAAGTTTGGAGTTCTCGTCCAGGGTACCCTGGACCAATGGCAGGGTGTTTCTAAAAAAAAACGTGTGTGTTTTTGTCAAAGCTATGAAAATTGTGGCCCTATGCCATTCCATTATACTGGTTAAGAAGTATTCCTATCATGGGTTCCTTCATCTCCATAAAACCAGCTACATGTTGATCCACTATAGCCAAACAACCATCATTTATCAATTTAGCCAGAAATATCGATAGTTGCCCCATACAACGGTTGGTGTACTGGAAATCCCACGAACATCTCGTTCAACTCACTTCACCAAGTGGCATCAAAGGTATCAGAGAAGCCCAGGGGATCGAACTCGGCCTCACCACCCACCAGGCCACCCAAGTTCTGCGGCTTAGGCCTCAGCTGATGCTTCAAATGCCATGGGATTTAGATGGATCTAGGGTGGTTTCCCGATTTATCAGGTACAAGCCCATCTTTCCTATATAAACATCACATTTGGTAACTGTGGGGACACCGCTATTGATCCACTGTGTAACGCCAAAAGTGTCCAGCAATCTGGGGGTCCCGGAACCCCGAAATACCGAGATTTCGGGTCCCTTTTTGTGAAGATTTGGGGCCCTTTTTAATGTCGACGAAACAATGGGTTTTTCGAGTCAAATTTCAAGGCACAGGGGACAGTTTTTGGGGACCTAATTCTGATCCGCTGATCCTCCCAAAAGTATAGCAAAAATGGACAATCCAAACATCCGACAAAAAAAAAAAACTTCAAACCAGGATGGTTTTGCAAAAATGAAACATATTTTGCCATGAATTCATTGGAGGTCTCCCAATTTGGGTTTACATCTTTGCAGCACCCCCCCCCATCCAGTTGGATGGCACCACCAGTTGTTGAATTCTCCACCCATCCATGAAATATCCTTGAACTTGCCGTGCAAACAGGACTGAACCAAGTTGGAGAATCCTAGACCCGCCAACACTACAATGGTTATATATATATATGTGCATGTACGTACGTATGTATGTAACTGTATGTAACTGTGTGTGTAACTGTATGTACAGTAACTTGTATGTATATTATGTAACTGTATGTAACTGTATGTGACTGTATGGAACTGTATGGAACTGTATGCAACTGTATGTAACTGTATGTAAGTGTATGTGACTGTATGTATTATACCAAAATGTTTACAACATGTTGAAATGTGTCGTGCTTTTCCCAGCTTTGTTCCGCTGGTTTTTCCCAACCTTTCCCCATCTGACACATTTCGGGTCCCGACAGAAAGGGCATGCTCCTGCTGCTGGAGGCCCTACGAGCCTGGCTGCTTGGTCTTTCAAAAAGAAAACACACAAACAAATCATCCTACCATGGCTGGTTCATCGACCAATATTAGTAAAGCAATGTCATAAACCAACCATATGGATTTATGGTTTACACCCATAAAAGTGGTAAGTTATTGGGGAGGGTGGATCCTATTGCTTTGCCCACATGACATCAACATCGCAAAAAAACATCGCACCGTGGCATGACGCGCTGCCCCACGGTCTGCCGCGCCGCAGAAGCGGCTGGAAGTGGCCTGAGGATCATCCATAGATTATTGATACCATTATAATCCCATTCTGTACCAACTGTTACCAACAAATAATGGGATTGTAATGGGATGAACAATGGGATAAACAATGGGATAAACAATGGTTTATCATGGTTTATCCCAATATAATCTCATATACCATCTGGTTATGACTAACTGTTTGCCATGGAAAGATCCACCATGCTATTAAGAACGGTGTGTACCATCTATTTCTATGGGCCAATCTATACCATGGCGAACTGTTAGTCATAACCAGATGGTGAAGGATGATCCATTGATGAGAATGACCACCAGAATCCGAAAACCGTCGAATCTAGAGAATCCTGGATCCTAACACTGCGCGGATATTAGTTATAAGTTATATGTGGTGGATATATCATAACACAACTGCTTCGTGGTGCAATTTCACCATCTTGAAAAATGATGGAGTTCGTCAATGGGAAGGATCAATTGTCCCATATATGAAATGGAAAACAAAAAATGGTTGAAACCACCAACAAGATAATATATGTATATATATATATGTATATGTATTTATGGTGGTTTATGATGAGTTTACGTCCTTGCCCGCGTCCTGCTGCGCATCTCTGGGGACGGCGTTGACCACTGCATCAAAGAAGGGCCACTTCTCCTGGTGACATGACGTGCCACCGGTGAAAGCGCCAGTCTTATGATTGGCATCTGGAGATTCCGGGTCTTATCTGTTTTCATATATATATATATACATATATATATATATATACATATATATATATATATGTTCATATGGTATTTTATAGAAATTGCTAAGACGTCAAGAGATTCTGATAAATCTTATGAGCTCAGACATTCCAGTGTTCTGGAAAGACCTGCAAGTGTTTCTTTTCTGCACAGCATGCGCCGTGGAAGGTTCATTTTATACATATATATATATATATACATATGTAAATGATCCGAAAACATGTCTCTCTCTCTCTCTCTCTCGTTAAGAGCGCGCATCAGCCTCAACCTTTGGGGAAACTCCCAAAATAGACTAGACATGACAAGACCAACGGATTCTGGGTAGCGCCTAGGAAGAACATCAGCCATTGAAACCTTGGATCCTAGTAGGGCTACTAATCCCATCCTGTGGGGAATCCCATGGCTGACTCATGGCTTGCCTAAGCATTAACTTTTTCTCCATGCTATAAACCAGTATGTTTACATCATATATATATATATTCACCCAGGTTTTAGGTTACCGCCATTTACTGCTATATATATGTTTCATCCAGACCAACCAATGTCAACTTATAATGATAAGTGTGTTTGCCCAGGATGTTCTTATAATGATCATAGAACTATTTAATACTATTTATACATTTTGTCGTTGGTTGCATAAAATGCAATTACAAAAATTGCCATGGTCCGAACTTCGTCACACACGTTGCCATCATACATTATGACATTTCCTTAGTGTTGCTCCAACCTTTCTTATCACAGCCAGGGAGGATTTCTGAACCTCATCCAGTACCCTTAGACATTCACCAACCAGACTCCTGCGTCAGCACGCCCACAGTGGCAATGCCTGCTAGCACGCAGGTCCCCCAGTTCGACCAACAATGGTCCAGGGGATCATCAATCATGTTGATTGCGAAGGAAATCTAGACATGTCCCATTTCGGTTGGATAAAATAATGGGCAAAATATAGCATTATCTCGCATTAAGATCCATTAAGTCACTATGTTTGATGCTTAAACCATCTTAACTTGTCGCACATTGAGCAGTGTTCAAAAGCCTTTTTGTTTTGTTGGGCAATCCCCAATGAACCAAGTAGTAGAAGCTCCCCTTAGTAAGTAATGAACAATATGCTCAATTGGATTTCTCACCATTTTTTCTGCCATTGGTGTTTTCTCACCACAGCCATGGGTAATCAAACATGGTGGAAAATCCCCCCACATTTGCAGATGTTTTGCTCATTGAAATGCCCATTTTTCTATGGGGATGTCCCAGCCATGATGCCACGGAAGGGCCAATTTAAGGCGGCACCTGAAAAGGCTAACATCGCCAGACGTCCATTGCGAAGCTCCTTCACCTGAGAATCTGGCCGCGTTGTGGGGGGTCTCCATGATGGCTTATAACAATCCCTATATGTGTATATATATAACATAGTATTATTAGGTGACTAGGTGGTATTACCCCTATCTTATCATCTACCAGTTAGTATTTTGGGCATTGCGTTTCGGCGTTTCTTTGCTGATCGCGAAAGAAATAGGTCGGTCAAATCATTCTGGTGGGCCCGGGCGATAATTGTGGCCTATACTCACATGTATCATTTTTGTGTTTATTTGATGAATCTCAACTCTTAAGATGTATGGAAAGTGCTGGTTGCTGCTGTACAACGTCACAAGGATCCGTGTTCAGGACATCGTGATTCTTTGGGAAGACAGTGGTCTGTCTGGAATGCGGGTTTCTACATCTGCATAATGTCCTAGACCAAATACAATGTGTTGAAGTCTGTTAACATATGGGTTTGTCTGAAAATAGGGTATATTCCCAATTATAGCCATTTAATAGGGATAATGATCAGCAAAACCATTGGGTTTAGGGGTACACTATTTTCAGACACACCCATATTCTGGTGTTTTGTTTCTTCCAACGTTGCATGTCAACGCTGGTGGCACTGATAGTGACGGCCATCTGTTAAGTGTCGAGGCTCGAAAAATCTGCTGAATCCAACGTGTGTCAAGTCCCTGTGTGCCCCCGAAACTGTTACAATTCATTGTCAAAATGACCATCTGCGGGTCCGAATGTTCTCTCGACTTTTGACCCATACCCAAGTGCTTGATCTTCGAAAAATATGATGAATAACCGATCAAGTCGAGACAAAATTCCCTTTGAGAATGTCCACCATGGCAGACGGCTACCGGTCAAGCCAAAGTTGCAGCTCTTTCAACGTCAGTTGGTTCTGCAGGTTTTTTTCATGAAGGGACTTTGCCCTGACTCCGCTGAAAAAAAAATGCAATTTCCACATGGCCATTCTGAGGAGATGTTTGCTGCTGGAAAGAAAAATGTTAAGTAGATAGATCTAGATTATATAATGTGGGTAAAACAATAATAAACAATCCCCCAGTCATCACCGTAAATAGGTGGTATGGTTACCATTCCCAGTCATGGGTGGTTTATGACATTGTTTTTCCCACATTAGAAACAACAAATCAAACCTGGTAGGTTTGCCGTCCATGCCAAGCCCACCCCGGCACCTGCATGTCATATTGCCCCTTGGCATCTGCTGGGTAGAAGCCACGCAGCCCAAAATCTCCAGGTTTGCGGTCCTTGAAAGATCAAAATCATCAAGGATCCACCAAAGAGATTCATTCCTGAAGGATCTTCGAAGTTGTTGGTTTTTATGCATTCATCCATGAACATGAACTTATAAAATTGTACTAAATCATCATCTAAAACTGATCATGGACATATGTTCCTGCTTATTAGTGAACTACAATGGTGGGACCCAGGCCATCAAAATGCTTCCCATGTTGGCAAGAAAAAAAAACAGAAACTGCAGATCTACAGAAAAAGGCTTGGAAGCTGCCTGGAAACCCACTGTGTATTTTTCCCCGACCAGAAAAGGCTGTCTTCTCGGCTGGTTTGCTATCTGGTCGGGTGGTAATTCACGGGTAATCATGCAAAATCTGAGCGAAACCCATATTAATGTTGCCATCGCGCATACTGGCATACTGCATGCTGGCATACTGCATATTCAATTTCACATATGGTGGTTTCCATATGGGTTTCCATAAATGGGGGTACCCCTAAATCATCCATTTTAATAGGATCTTCCCTCAAAAACCATGAATTTTTGGGTGCCCCCATATATGGAAACCCCCTTTAATAATATACATGGCAATCTCCTCACAATATCCTCATAACTTTCTCTCTTGTGGTTGGCATGTTTTCACCATGTCTTGGTCCAAGTCACAGTCTTGCCCTCCTGCATGTTGATGATGGCCAGGAAGCCAAAGAGTTCCAAGTAGCCCAGCCACACCAGGATCCTCAGCGCAGAGTGGAGTTGGGAACAAACATTCTATATATATATATATATATTGTACATGTATATATATATGTCTCTCTCTCTATGTATATACATGTGTCTGTATGTTTATATATATATATATAGTGTCTTGTTTGGAATAATGATATAAGTCATTCAATGAGTCGATGAATCGTATTTGCGCATCTTATTTGCGTTTGATTTGTAGGATCCCTCAACCTGCCAGGAACAGCCTTGCGTTGATACAAATCGGCGGGAGTGGGAGGGCGTTGTGTAACATTCGGTTTGCATTGCTTCATGAATGTACTGTAGTTGCTACTTTGATGTTGCTTTGTCACATGCTAGCATGGAAATGTTGCTTCATCTATGATGGTTTCGTTGAATTGCGTTGTGGAAAATGTCACAAGGTTAACGGAGCCAAGAAACCCACAGAGGCATTCAAAAATCCGTTGTGGATATAACAGGACAAAAGTGCAAGGTCCAAATGCAGGGGCCTTCCCAAGAGATTTGAACATGTTGACTTAAATTGTCATTCGAGATGAGCATTTCATCAATGCCAAGTTCCAATAGGAACTAAGAGATGCCTCCAGAGAACATATGCACAAGTCAATAATGATATGTTTTGAAACGGACATATGCAATAAATGCCCGCACCGGTATTGAAAGCCTACAAGTGCTGTGAAGTTGATGGACGTGATGAAAACCCTGGTAAAACACCATTAAAATCATGATTGACACTGGTTCTTCAAATCAGTGAAAATCAACTTCAGGGGAACCTCCAGCATTTTGATTCCATTGATTACATCATATACATAATAGGTGTATATATATATTATAAATACTATACTAAATATACATATATATATATAATAAATACTATACTTTATGTATGTGCTGTAGTGTATGAATTCAGGTGTATATATATATACACACATTGCTGGTAGATTTGTGTCAAAGGGCCAGGCGGACGCCCTTTGAACTCACATCCGATAAGTTTGTCTTTTGGGGGATCGTGGTAGTTTGTGAGCCAACCAACACTTCGTCCCAAACTGACTTCAATTGTCCAAAAGAAAGGCATTTTTTCACCACCAACATCCACCAACAATCTTTACTCATTCATATTCACAAAAAAAAAAAAACATCCATATCTGTCCTTCTCTCTACTGGTTGCTATAAGTCCCGAAATCATGGTTTCAGGCCCCAAGCTCCCCGCGGTTTCAAGGCACTGGGGCATGGATCCAAACTTCACCATGGCATCATGCGCCTCAATGGTGGAGACCTGGAAGGCATCACCGGGCACTCGGAGGCCTCGGAAAAATGGCTGTTGGTTTTCTGGGAAAATTTCTAGGATGCTCCATGCCAGTGTTACAGTCATCATATATTGACATCATAAATTGGGGTATCAACTCTGTCAAATCATCCACCAAATGTAGACCTGAAAAATCTTCCAATGGTTTTTTTTTTGCCCGGGCCAAAGCCATGGCCATGGGAGTGAAATAAAATATCGTATTTCTTGGAGAAAAAAAAACATGCGCATGTTAAAAACAAAAAACAAAAAAACGTTGATTTTACGCAGGAAACTTCACACCAGTGATTTGTTTATTTTGAAGGAACCCCCTTTATCTCTTGCAGAGAAATCCGCATTCCCTGAGAAATCCCGTTTGTATGTGTCAAAATTGGGTAGCCCAATACACCAGGATGGTTCATGTCCTAACAATAAACCAGTCCATCTATGATCCTCCAGGTCTTACATGGCCCTTTTCTGGCTGGTGAAATCCCCATACCACCAAGTGGCTCCATGTTTAACATCATATCTGGATATGTTATAAAGAGTAATTCCCTCACCTCGTTGGGCCATGGATTGGGATAGCCCAATCCAATTCCCATCATTTATCAACTATGTCAACCATACCTCCATATGTTCCATCCCTTAAATCCCATGCAAATGCCATCAAAATCTCAGCCATACTCTCCCGTAATCAACTCTGGTTTGCTGGACAATCCCTTCATAGATGATTTCGCTATATGGCAGTGTGTCAAAACCTTGTACCCCTGGTGAACATCAAAATAGCTGGGATTTATGGATGTTCATTCCCCTAAAAATGGTATTAATAGGTATTGACCCATACCCATATAAACCTCCATTGATCTGCTTTTTCCCCATATCTTCCTATGGATTTTCCCATGAAAAGCCTAGGGATTTTCCCATCAAAAACACCATGATCCGTGATCCGTCCCAGGTACCCAGATCAGTCGTGATCCATCCCACAGTTGCGAGCATGGCCACGCGGCCATGCTTCAGCTCTGCCTGGAGCGAACTTGGGGAACTTGGGGGTGACAAAACCTGGTGGTTGACCTACCCCTCTGAAAAATATGGTTCATATATGGTTAACATATGGTTCATATATGGTTAATATATGGTTCATATAGGGTTAATATATGGTTAATATGTGGTTAATATATGGTTAATATATGGTTAATATATGGTTAATGATGATTAATAATGGTTGGATAAATCCCTCTGAAAAATGATGGACTTCGTCAGTTGGGATGATGACATTCCCAACTGAATGGGAAAATGAAAAAATGTTCCAAAGCACCAACCAGAAACTGTTATAACTTAAGGGTAACCTTTGGAGAATTGACTATCACGAATTTGTGATTGAATATCACTGTCATAATGTTTCACTAGTTAATAGCTATCAATACCATTAGTTGACACTGACGAATAGTGGTGGGAAGCCCCAAGAAAAATAGAAAAGTGAATCGTCAATCATTAAATTGAGATTGATTTCTCTATCTTTTTGGGGATGATCATAAGGATGATGATTTAATGTTCTATTCCATGTTTAATTGCTATAAGTTCAGGATAACTTAAGATAATCATAATCTTTAGCGTTCATGATTGTTAAGTTGTCTAGTCATGTCTAGTCTACTAGAACAAAGAAATAACATCATGAGAATACGGGTCTATTAATCTGGGGAAACCTCCAACATGACGACAACAACTGTCCCGTTGTGAAAAAAAAAACCATCTCCACCCGATGAAGCGAATAACCTGGTGATGTGCCGCCATCCTTTACCAACAGAAACATCAGATTGGGGCTATGTCCAACAAGAACATTGCCTTGCTTTCCAAGCAAAAGTTGAGATTTCAACCCATACAGATGATGAAATGATTTCCCAAGTTGTACTTGAAGGGGCACTGCTCGCATTCTTAACAACCAATCGGCCTTAAAATCGTGACTTCACTAAAAACTTATGCTATTATATCCATAAATTTACGGTAAACCCCAATATGGCTGGGATTTTATGGATGGTGTTTTTATTTGGGAAAGATGTATAAAAAACACATCCATCAATGGATCCACTTTACCATAAATCCCGGCGATTTTTGGGGCTTTTCCCGGCTCGCCTCCCGCAACCAACGGATGTCAATGGCTAAAGAGAAACCCATGGGGTCGAAGCCCTCTTCCTCACCTGGAAAACGGTTTTGGGTCGGAGAATGGCTGTGGTACCAGAAAAATGTTGGGAATATCGATGAAATGTTGGGAAAAAGCTGGGCAAAGCCAAGAATCTTGCGGTTCATCATCATGTTACCTGTGGAAAAATCAGCATTTTGGGGATATTGCCCAATTTCAGACAAACCCAAATGTCGGCCAATGTTATCCGAAAAAAAAAAAAAAAAAACATGTTCTTCATGATTTGACGCCCTGAATTCCATTTTTTGTTGAACTTCATGTCCTCCATGACTACCCTCTGGTAATTTAACAGTTCGCCATGGAAAATCACCATGCTATTAATGGGTAAATCCACTATTTCTATGGCCATTTTCAATAGCAAACTGTTAGTTTACCAGAGGGTAATCCATCAAACGGCCAAACAAAAACAATCTTCAAATTCTTCAGGATGACTCTATCTTCCACATCTTCCATGGCCAAGAAAAAAACATCTAGACAACACAATCTGACAATCTCCCAATTCTTCAGGACTTACCCTCTGGTTATGACTAACATAGCCATGGTATAGATGGCCCATAGAAATAGATGGTTTACCGATGAAAAATGGTGGATCTTTCCATGGCAAACTGTTAGATAACTAGAGGTTATATGAGATTATATTGGGATAAACCATGATAAACCATGATAAACCATTGTTTATCCCATTGTTTATCCCATTGTTCATCCCATTACAATCCCATTATTTGTTGGGAAAATCGCGGCCGTTTCACTGCACCTGGGATGCCCTCCAAGGCTGGAGACATGGGCAAAAAAGGCACCGCAGCGCTCATCTTGTAGCCCTTCTCAGCTCGCCTGAGCCGTTGGGCCGTGGCCATTAAAAAAAGCACGGCACCTGGTTGATTGTTGATGGCAGAGTTAATATCTGGTTGATTGGGGATTATTGTTATTAATAAGTTATTACTATGATTGGTATTGTTATTAACTTATTAGTTGTTAGTTTATCAATGTTCATCATCATGACTCCAAAATGGGGGTCATCCATCCCATCATGGGAATCCTAACATCATGGCTATATAAATCCTTACCAATGAATTGATGACCATCTCCCAAGACGGGTTCATCTACAGTAATCCATTCCGATCAATCCAGGTCGGCGGAAGCCCAGATCAAAACGATGTGGGAAACTCCCCATTTATCATTTAATAGGATGTACATCATATGAATCCCAAAGAAAAATAGAGAAGTAAATTCCCACTAAAATAGTGATGACTCATGATGACTCATGAATCACTTCTCTATCTTATTGGGGGTTGCTATACCCCCAGAGCTCCGAAGCGCTCCCTTCATCGGTTCCTCGGACCTCGCCACACGGCCACGGCCAGGGACAGCTCCGGCGTTGCAGAAGCTGCTGCGGCTGCTGACGCTACGCTCCTCGTCCTGGAGATTAACATAGGAATTGGGGTATAGTAACCCCTAAAAAAAAGATAGAAGTTGGTAAAATCCTATGAAATTAGTGGTAAATGATATTAAATGACGATCTTGTTGTGGGGATTACTATATACATATATATATATATATATTACCACTTCGCTTTTTAACCTTGGAGAATCCTTCTTTTCTTACTTTTGAACATGTTTGCGGCAATCCGCCCAGATTGCACCTGGCGTAGCAGCCGACTTCACTCAATTGGATCAATCCAAAGTGTGCTCAGTATCTCATCTCCCATCTCTCCCATCGTAACAGCAGAGCGCACCTTTTGGGCATACAGCCAGGGAAAGCCGTTGCCGGTGAGTGTGGCCTTGCCGCCAGGGGATGGCTCGGTCAAGTTCAAAGCACATTCTTGTTCCGTGATCCAACCAAAAAAAAGACGTGTATCAACTGAAAAACTCAGCATCTTCCCAACATTATGGTTAAAAAACCGTGATATTTCATAGTTATTCTGAATTATTCTTTTTCCATGTTATTCTCAACATTTTCCCAACATGTTCACCCAACATCAGCGCCATTCTCGCCTGAGTAATGGCGCCACCAAAGGCCAACATGGCCTCAAAAAGTCGCGCTGTCGGGATCGGAGCATTTAACGATGGGTCGAAATAGGTCGAAATCCCCCATTTTCAGACAGGCCCCTCTGGTAAACATACAAAAAACTATGGAAAATGGCCATTTTATAGTGAGTTTTCCCATTAAAAATGGTGATTTTCCATAGTTATGTAACAAATTACCAGAGGGTAAATGCTGAATTTTGGTTGATCTTTCGGAAATGCTTTCGAATTTTTTTTGGTTTCCATCTTGGGAGGTGCAATGCGTCATCGAAAATATGTCACAGTCTTACAGGGCCCAATAGTTACCATGTAGTTACACTTCAACTGGAACAACCGGAACCACCTCCCTTGTAGGACTGCAACTGGTTGACACAAAAAGATCCAGGACTTTGGCCAATAAGTTGGGCCTTTGTTCTGGAAAAGCCACGATAAATAGAGCTGATTCTAGAGCTGATTCTATTGGGGGAACCATGGGTTTTTCTATATCCAACCCTGATAGCTTCCCAGAAACATCGGAAACATGTTTCATCCCGGCTGCCAATCGTCCATTCTTCAACTCCTTGAGCTTCATCTCCTGGCAAGCAACCGTTCCATGGAACGAAAACTCTCTGTAGATGTAGATATATATATATGTATATATATATATAGTCATCCTGAAGTCGATAGAATACGGAATTTTCAAAGATGACCCCTATATATATGTATATACAGTACATACATATACATATCCATATACATCCCCCATTCTCCTTGATCTTGGCTTCGTCTTTGGGAAGAAAGTTGACCCCCAAGCGATAGTCACCTGGTCAGGCTGCGTCAGGCTCCAAGGTGACGTTCGCCCTTCTAAAGAAATGGAACTATGGATCCATGGGGATTGATATTATATATATATATTATATATATATATATTATATTATATAGGGATATATATATAATATTATAATATAATATATATATATATAATATATAAGTTGGAATGATCATGGTAGCGTTAAGACTCCTAGGATTTTCTGGTGATTTTTCCGTGGCAACAAACCCTTGGCACCTAGACATTGAAATGATCATGGTAGCGTTAAGACTCCACGGGCTTGAAGCGGGAACGGAGCCGGAACGAAGCAGATTCGATGATTTCAATGTTTTTTCAAGGTGTTCCATGGTTTTCTTGCCTACCGCTTCACTCCCGCTTCAGTTCCGCGTTCCTTTTTTTGTGTTTTTTAAAGAGTTTTTCAATTCTTCCAGATGTTTTTTATCTTTTTAGATTTTTGATTTTGTTTTTTGACTTTTTAGATGTTTTTATGTTTTTTTTCCTGGATTTGTCTCGATTTTTTGGAAAGGATAGCAAGTTTTAGCAGTAGCCCTGTTAGGAGAGTAGCCCAGGGTTCTTTAATGAATTTGATCACTCTGCTTTTCTTCATTTCCTTACCCGCCGATCACCTGGTCTGGATCATCTGCTGACAACACCAATTCGTGCCACAATCTGATCACCTCTTTTGATATTTATAATATTTTATAATTTGATGGGATCAAGTCCAGCCATGCTCTGATCACCAGGTTTGGTCAGTTCTGACCTGGAAAATCCAAAAGTTAAGTTAAAGCTACTACGATGATAGCAATATATAAGATATCCACCATAAACCCTACTTAGCTGACTTATCTAAGATATCCATTCAAGGTAAAAATATGGGATTTCAAGCATGAGAAATGGTGGTTTAATGGGATTGTGATGGGACAAGAAATGAAGGAAATTCCATTCATAGAGTCCATGGCAGCTATTATGTGAAACCCTGCGGAATCAATGGGTGTTGACCATTGTTGGCCCATCCAAAAGATGGGAATAGATACAATGTGGTGCCCCCCTCCCAGTTGTAAGTTGGTTTAGACTCCTCATCAACTTTGGATATGTATATACTACACTGTATATGCGTATATAAAAAGATAGAAATACCTACTACAAACCCTAGCTATTGGAGCGATTTGCACCAACTTAGCGAACGAACTGGGGCACCACCTTGTACCAACCATTTCTGCGGATTTTGCTGAAACGACAAAGGAATTTGACGAACAGAACGGGGAGTTCAATTCCATCATTTCGCTGTGGATTTGTCGATCCAGAATGGCTTTTTGTCCAGTTCGCCATGGCCTGCCTGGCAAAATACCAATCATTCATTCGAAAACCACCAGCAAAACCCCAGTTCCGGTGCCAAATCTTAACACCGCTCAATTCTCCACCTGCATTTTCCAAGGTGAGGCCGGGCTTGTTGGAGACATTGCTCGTTTTGGCCTCGGAGGGTCTCGACCAGTCGTCGTTAGACTGAGCGTCCATGGTGGAAACCACCTGAATCGTTTTTGGATTTGCTGTCAAAAAAGGACCTTTTTGATCCTTTTTTGGCTGGTTTGGTATACCAAAAACCCTCTTTTCCTCGTTCAGTGGTCAACCCTCAACCAGTGGAGAAAGGGACATCTGGACATCTTGATTTCGACTTTTGCACATGGCCATCCCTAGAATCCCTACTGTCGGCAAAAAAAAGGGCACCCAAAATCTGGAAAAGGATCTTGCGGCCTATCATCAAATGGACCAAGAAAATCCCGGGGAACTAGGAAATTCGTGGGGCCGCCATGCCCGATCTCATCTCAGATCCAAACGAAGGTGGTCAACATCTCCACTAAGCCGCAGAAGGCGAAGACCTGCGAACCAAGTTTGGGATTTGATACACGAATCGCAAAAATTTTATTTTTTCAATGGAAGTCAATAAAAAGAGCCATGTTTTTGTCACATATAAGTCATATAAGTCATTTTTTCTGTGGTAAAAAAGATCACTTTGATCCAAAAACAACAACTTTTGGTCATCAGATGAATCCATGTGGGTAAAAGTCACTGCAGGGTGTCTCCAATGTCTCCATTTTATGAATGCCGATGGCCTGGAAGAGGGGGCCCACCTGGTGTCCCTCCTTGTTGTAGAAGTCCTTTGTCAAAAATGGCAGTCGATGATGTCAGCCAGACTTCCAGAATTTCCATGAAAAATTGTAGTTTGACCACGAAAAATAGAGGTTGTCGTTTAGACAAAAGTTCTCCGAGGGATTTCGAAATTGTCAAGGCCCACGCAAGTACGCAGCTTTTGATCATTTTTAATATCAACTATCCAAGTTTGACCAAACCCCAAATCGTCGCATCGTGGATTTTTTAACATTGGAGCTACTGTCCAATAAAAATTGAGTTTCGTTGGTTTTCACAGTTATTCTTACAATACGCTTGCCCACTTGGCATCTATCATTCAGAAACGAGACTGCGTTTCATCTTATTTGCCATTCAACATGGATGCGAACAACAAAACAAACAGATTGCTTTCTGTATGCCAATATGCATATACACCGGTATATCTCCAAAAAAAGTACATTTATCTACTTCAAAACCCTCAAACCTCCACCATTGCCAGGGCTGCCAGGTGACTGTGGCATCCAGCACGAAAGGGAAATATGGATCTCCGGCGCACGCGTTGTGCGCTTCCACCACTGTCTTGGCTCCGTAGCACTGTTCAGGCCCTGGTGGAGGGGCACATTTTGGGGGACCCCGAGCCGGGGCCCAAGGGACCCGGTGCCCCAAGTGGATCGGAGAACATCGGAGAACCAGTGAACAGAAAAATCTGAAGATCTAGGACCTATAGGACCTATAGGAGTTCGGAAATTCCAAAGGTGGGTATATCTGAGCTTTGAAGTCTAAGTGGAATTGAAGGCAACAACAATGGATGTTGAAGGCTATCGGCTATCAAACGCTTGTTCATAATTGGATGTTTTGTCAACATCTCGTGATGAACAGTTTCTCATTAGGCGGCCCGCCTGGGATTCGAACGAATTCCGGCACTACCAGACCGACAAAGGCCAACATAGCAATTCGGCCATGTTTCAACTCCGCCTCAGGTGATGGCGTGATGCGGAGCCATGTCTCATGTCGCAGCTGTCCAACCTATTCAAACCAACAAACTCAATTTATTTCAATTTTTATTATGAGTGGAATGAGTGGTACTTAATCATAACTTCTGGTTTTCTAAGCTGAATCATTCATCTGGGTAAATTATCATAATTCACTAACCTGAAATAAGGCCATAAAAGGGGATGATTCCCCATATAAAAACCATGATTTCCAGAATATCATAGAATGATATGAATGGCTCCGCCATGAGTCGAATACGACCTGGGAAGACCCATCGACCCATCGACCCATCGGTGCCTCGCGGAACCATGGCAGGTACTTCTCGCACTTCACGGCCAGACCCAAGGGGTCGAAGTTGAAGTCCTCGAGAGGCAAAGTTCCGTAGATTGGATGCATTGGATGATCTGAACAAGTAAATATAGATTTGATCATCTAAATCAATATTGGATGATATTTACTATATTTACAATCATCTAAAATCAATCCAATTGTTGAACAATATTGGATGATCATCGAAATCAATATGATTGTATAACAAAGCTAAAACATATGACAAATCATCCAAATTTGGGGGTCAAAGCACAAATGTCAGATGGTGCGAGGCCCAGTGTGGGGTCTCCGAGATTTGTTTCGAACCTCCCAAGCGACACGTTGGGCAATTTTGGGAAAGGTCTGATACTTGCATCTTCCCTGAGTTTGCTCAATGAAAAGATTTGGCTGATTTTTGCCAATTCTTACAAGCTTCGCAGTTGGAGAGGAGATTCTGTCCTGTATTTTGCTAGCAGCTAGCCGAGGGATACCCGAGAGAAAGCCGTGCTGGCGTCTTGGACTTTTTTCGATGTCTATCGAAATCATTGGTGCTGGTAAATATGACGATGCGGGAAATCATGTTCAAAGCAACTTGCATACGCAAGAGATGTCGCGCCACATGATGCTACATTGACAAGATTACATACACAAAAGTGTTACGCCGCATAATGTTAGATTGACAAGAGATGTCACTCTAGATGATGTAACACATACGCACACAAGAGATGTTAAGCTACATGAAGTTAGATTCAGAAGAGATGTTACCCTACATGATCTTACATACACACAAGATGTTGCGCTGCATGATGTTAGATGAGAGAGAGAGAGAGAGTCACTGCCAGAATCTTCAACTGAAGCTGCGCAGAAAGACCCCGCGATTAGAAACAAAAGATTCGTTTCATGTGACAAAACTGTCACCAGACGAAAGGATCATTCTTTACAAAGAAAAAACCTGTTGTGATATATATGCAGTTTACCACAAGTATCATTATTATTATCATATCATTATTAGATACTGCTAGATCATTGTATATAAAACATTTTTAGATCATTATTAGATATTATTAGATCATATGAGATAGAATATTGTTAGATCATTATTAAATATCATTAGATACTACTGGATCATTGTTAAATATTAGATCATCATTAGAGATTATTAGATCATTATTGGAGACTACGTCATTATTAGATATTATTAGAGTATGATTGGAGTATAATTGGATCATTATTAGAGATTGTTAGAGGTTATTAGATCCCTATTAGATATTATTAGATCATTATTAGATCATTATTGGATCATATTACATCATATTGGATCATACTAGATATTATTAGTTCATATTAGATACTAAATATTAGATCATCATTAGATTTTATTACAGTAGATCATTATTAGATCATTCTTAGTTCATTATAAGACACTATTAGATCCTATTAGAGAGTATTCAATATGATTACATCATTATTAGAGATTATTAGATCATATTAGATAATATCAGATCATCTTTTTACCACGATCTAGATCATTATTAGATATTATTAGATATTATTGGATCATTTTTTACCGCAATTGTCATATGGAGATGTCCTAAAAATGGCATGTGTCAAAATTTTCATGGGGGATCCACAAAACCACAAAACCCTGGGGTTTCTTCAATACTACCCTCTGGTAATGACTAACAGTTTGCGAACTTGAAAATGGCCCAGTCGAAATCGTGGATTTACCCATCAATAGCATGGTGGATCTTTCCATCGTTTTTTGTAAACGTTTACCAGGTCGGGTATATCCCATTAATATATTAATATCCCATTGAATCACTATAAAGTCCCATTAAATCTTAATTTTCCTTAGTTCTGTATGTCATGGTCATCGATGACGACTGGATGATGCAGGGCTACCCCTTTTCGGCTGAAACGCCTCGGAACCTCGGAAGCCTCCGTCCTGTCCCGAGAAGGCGGACTCTCCCCCAATGAGGCCGCCAGCGAAGGGCTTCTCCTGTCCCAAAGATGTATAGATGGTACCACTTGTGTATTTACCCAATAGGATATGGTATGGGATTCCAAGACCTATAGTATAGGATTTTCATAACCTATCCATAAGCTATAGGATTCCATATGTCATGGGATATCAATAGGATATGGGATTGATACTGGGATTGATAGTGGGATTTCAGATGCTTCAATGGGATTTCAGTGGGATTCTAATCCATCCCATGGGATACTCAAAAAATAATCCCACGAATCGACTGGGATGAGCCATGATACCCTCCGGTAATCAAACATGGATGGCTGGAAAATCTCCGATTTTCCCAGCAACACACGACACCTGCATATTTTTCATGGGGAGTTTCCAGAAAGATCTTCCAAATCCACAGGTCAATCAGAGTCAATCAATCTTTTTTGCCATGTTTTGGAGTTGAGACTGGTTGAGACCCCAGTGTCGGACAATCCAACACTGAAACTTCTGCCAGTGTTCGTGGCAAAAACGGGGTCCAAGTTCAACCAAACCTGTAGAATCTTCATATGTGTTGGTTTGAATAGATAGTTAGTCGCTACGAATTTCAGACTTTCTGAGCATGAATCCAGAAAAACATAACTCTTGAAACCGTTGACGAAACATGAACACTTCTATACAGAAAAAGGAACATCATATGATGCCAATGTGCTTCAGGATTCAAAACCACTCATCCACGTCCTGGCAGTTGGTGAATGGGGGTGGGCACAGCTTGTAGAGTCGATATGCCAATTTTCGCATGTCCCAACCTTCAATTAGTGACTTCCTCAGGGGGTAATCCAATGGTTTTCCATCCAAAAATCCCCATCCAAAATGGTCATTTTGGTGGCCATTTCCAGACAAACCCATAATCACATTCTTGCTGATCACTCCCATTATCTCCATGAGAGTGGGAAAAGAAACATACATGAAACATCTCTGTTGCCACTTAGCTTCCCAGCCTCCCAGCGCCACCCAGCACCCACCACAGCCTCCGCCCTCACCACGGTGCGCCGCCGCGCCAATGCCACTGCCGCCGTTGCGAGGCCCACCGTCATGGCGTGGCCACCCTGGCGACCCGCGGGGCCGGACGTTTGCTGGCTGCCGCTGCCGCGAAGCACCGGCGCGGAGGGGGCGGAAGGTGCTGAAGGGGCCAGGAAGGCCTGAGAAAGTCGGGAGATGAAGCCCCAATTCACAACTTTCATGGGGAAATTGAGGATCAACCCATACTTTAGGGTGGTACCCTAGTTTCAGAGAAACCCGAACTGAGTTCAAAGGTCGGCTGTGAAGGTGTTACGAGACATCATCTCATCGTGCATGAAATATGCTGCTCCTCTACCAGTCACCCTGCTATGTAACTCTGGCAACTCTGGCAACTTTGCATTTGCTTTGTGGTTGAACCTGTTTCTTTGAATGGCCTTGTGCATACTCAATTCCATCAAGAGCTGAGAAGCAAACATCTTTCCTGTTCACTTCTTGTCACTACGAATCAAGTACATTGCCAGCAAGAACTCTTTGTTCAGCCCTCAGCCAATAACCCACTTGGGTGTTTCTGAAATGTTTTTGAACCTCCAAAATCCAACAAAAATCCACCAAAATTCACCATTGGCATCCATTTGTCACTTATTTTAATATCAGTTGCAAACTTCACCCAGGGAAAGAGCGCAGGGCCTGTAGTGCGGAAGAGCCCAAAACCGCGGCGCCCATGGCACCAATCGCCATGCTTGTGCTGGACCTGCCAGCCATGGGGCCCATGAATGATACACCGGAACTACTGGGAACATCTGGGGACATAATGGGATGTAACTTATCTAACCAGCAATCACTTGGGGAAAAATGTAATAAATGTATATACTTGCTGGTTGACCTCAGCTAGTATGTCGATTAGAACCGCCTCGAACTAGACTATGTCTACTTACCCTCATTATCACTTGGGAGATAAACCACTCACTAAGTGGAGTGAACATCACCAAGTACTAAGTACATAATGGGCTGTAGCCAACGAATATGCATAAAGACCGGCTACTTTTGGCGTGAAAACAAACACTGGTGCCACACTTCCAAAAAGAGTGGAAAAGCTAGGAATCTTAGTGGTTTGAAGCCCTTCGACGATGCATACCTCTTGAAACACACAGTTTTGAAGGTTGCTTAGATAGTCATATGATAGTTATATGATAGTCATATTGTGGCTTGATGTCCCTGCCTGAACCCGCAAAGCTTCTGTGGAATTGACCCAGAGACTGGGGATTGACCAGGGCCCCACTCGCCTGGATGACATGTTTCTGGCGCCAACTGGAAGGGAACGGAAAGCCCAAAGGCTGCGCACACTCGGACAGGTGACTGCATGATGACCAGTTTCACGACAGTTTCATGACATGTTTCCACAGTTGGCCAACCCATCTCTAAGCTGCACTAGCACAGTACCATCTAAGTGCTGATTTTTCCAGCAAAACAGCCCCTGGGATTGTGCGGCGGAGATTATCTGTGGGGTTTTGGGTTCCCAAGTCTCAGAAGAACAAAAAAAAAACAGCTGCGCTACCTAAGACCCACTGGTTTCCCCCAACCAAAACCGACCATCAAAAGGCGGATTGGATGGATTTGATGGATTGCCACCATGTTTTCTGGGTGTCGACCCCCAGCAGGCATCAGCTGCACTGGAAAAGCGGCGTGTGTCCATTTTTGGGCCGACTGCCCAGGCGCGTCAGTTGTGAAATCAACCTGCAGCTCGACCCTCTCGACCCCACTTTGCCATAGAAAATTGGCATATCTAAAAGGTAAATCATCTACTTATCTATACTTAAATGGGTCATTTCATGTTTGCTCAGTGGTACCGCATGTTTGAGCCATACCCGAATCACCTGATCTTCAGTTGTGTGTCTAAAGTCTTGAAAACATGTGTGAAATTGCCGACTTTGCGATCCCAACAAACAATTTTTGGAAACACCAAGAAAAGGACGTTTGTTGCTGCATCCCAGTGTCTGTTGTATGTTCGTTACAATTTTCCACATACTTGATGTTCATGTTTTGAAGCTTTTCTGGAGACAAACAGCAGCTGACCAGCAAAAAAACACCATCTCCAGGCAACTCCCAGCCTTCACGCGGGTATCAAAAAGAGCCGCCTCTTTAGCTTAGCAAGTTTGGATCCACTGGCGTCGGTTTGGGATTAAAAAAACCATCAGCAAGTAGGGTAGTAGGGGAACTAGCAACAAAAAATTAGTGCTAGAAATGGGAGCATCACCTCGGCAATGGAACGAATTCTATGGCCATGGATCAAGAATGGGGTACCATATCTGCCATAACTTTGGTCATTTTCTGGCATCCAATTTTCAGGGTCAATTGTTTTGATGATGTTTTGATCGCACCATTTCACGGCCGACTTTATTGGAGAAAACTAGTGATTCCAACACCAGGAAAAAAGACACAAAGTGTCTGAAAGGTGGGTATCCACAATCAAGCACCTTCGAACCACACAGAACCCTCAAATGTCCCAGTGGGCACACCAGACGAGGCACGGTGACACCGTGATAATCGTCTTAGAGGCCCAATCTGCCGCTGTTCCTAGGGGACGGCAAAGTGACAGCTATCACTTTGGATTCCCCCGTTCTTGGATTATGATCATCCCCAATATATTGGCTAGTATAATCCCCAATCATCAACCAACAGGGGTTTTGGGATATATCCTAGCGTCCCATTTAAGTGGAATACCGGGATACCTGTAAAGTGTTCACCTGTAAGTGTATACAGAAGTTTTGAACACTGGTTGATGATTGGAAGATCCCCATCGGATTGGAAGATCCCCATATATTATATTGGTTGATGATCATCACATGATCCACAGAAGTTTTGGTTACACTTTTGGCACCTAGAGATGTGGGGATGGGTCAAAAGCCTGGTACCTAGTGGACCCCAAGTCATAGCTGGGATTTTCATCCATGTTCATCCCATTAAAATGGTATTTTCATAGGTATTGATCCATAGCCATTTCAATATGGTTGATGGTCATCCCATCCATAATAAGGATCCAAAAATCATGGTTATTATAAAATATGATAAATCCCATTAAATCACCATTGGAAGATCCCCAGCCAAGTTTTCTCCAAGCTGCAGCGCTCCGGCGGTGGAGTCCAAGTCCCAGGAGCCCTGACATTTCGGACCAAGTGACCCAACCTATGGGAAAACATGGAAAAAAACCTGTTTTAGATGGGGAAAACATGGGAAAAAACCTGTTTTAGATGGGGAAAACATGGAAAAAACCTGTTTTAGATGGGGAAAACATGGAAAAAAACCTGTTTTAGATGGGGAAAACATGGAAAAAAACCTGCTTTTAGATGGGGAAAACATGGAAAAAAACCTGTTTTAGATGGGGAAAACATGGAAAAAAACATGTTTTAGATGGGGAAAACATGGAAAAAA
>Ga0126342_10004478_pt1 | contig 23899 bp, 15 predicted proteins | sample Cyp1metagenome_FD_92528 | JGI IMG/M metagenome (GOLD analysis project Ga0126342, IMG submission 92528) | Coral microbial communities from Lord Howe Island, Old Settlement Bay, Australia - Cyphastrea 1 metagenome | ecosystem: Host-associated > Invertebrates > Cnidaria > Coral ...
CAGGATTCCGCATGATCCGGGATATTTCTGTTACCTGTGCTTCATGCATTTTTTTGCGGACAAGGATCGGAACTTGCTGCAACCAGTGCACTACCAGGTGTTTCCGTACCTCCATGATTGATGTTATTTCGGTTTCTGTTTCAATTTTCATTTGATACTTGGTACTTCCCTCCCCGCTTCGACGCCTGGCCAAAGATGCTAAAGTGCCCGAGGCAACGACGGTCTAGAAGCTAGGCTTTTGAGTGAGCAAAAGGAATCCTGCGCCAATTTTGAGTGATGCAATCCAACGATGAGGTATGTTGAGGTCCTCATTATGAGTCAATTATGAGTAAAAAGAATGTATAAAGTGCATCCAAGTCCAAGTCCTCATTTCGCATGTCACAGCGCCAGAAAGCTCAAAACCCGGCAAACTCTCTCACCAGTCATGAATGTGTGGGTATTTTGTCTGAAAAACTCATACTACATATATGGGTATGGGTCAATACCTATTAATACCATTTTTAGGGGGATGAACATCCATTTACCAACTATTTTGATGTTCACCAGGGGTACAAGGTTTTTACACACTACCATATGAAATATAGTAGATGCATCCAGATGCACCTTTCCAATTGCAGTCGAGGCAATTGTGGCTCTGTGATGCGCAGCTGGTGGAAGTGGGCAAAGGCGGCAGCTGGTGGTAGATGGCAAGAAAGATGGCTTGAAATGGGTATGGGTCAAAATTAGGTACCCCAATAATTGGATGGTTAATACTAAACTAGACATTCACATCTGTGGTCCCCTAGGTCTTCCATTTTGACCCACATCCAAATGGTAATCAAAAGGAAACAAGAAAAAAGGACACCGGAGATGCACATACTCCACCACTCCATGTGTCATGGTGTCATGGTGTCATGTTCCAGGATGTTCCAGGTCTTTTGAGTTACCAGAGCATGATTGGTAGCAGCCCTCACTCATCACTGCACCGTGGAAGGTGCTCTGAAGCCTCTGCTAGAAGCGAAGGGGCGGCCAAGGCACCAAAATGTGAAAGATCTGGAGCACTTGGACCCCGCCAGATGTCAACCGCCAGACACTTGGTGTGGGCATGTAGAAAGGGCCAGACATTGCATGAGACATTTTATGCTATGCTTTATGAGGTTGATACTGATACTAGCAGATTTGGAAAGCTATAGGGACACGTCAGTCAAACCACGCGTGGGCCGTTCCTGTTTTCTTTGCCAGATGCTTTCCCTCTCAGGCGGCTCCTATTGCTGTCCGAGCGGTTGCTGCCAACTGCCCTGCTGAAATGCTTTGCTGAGAGGCGAAGCCCCAAACGGACAAGGCGGCCGAGAGTCACAGATGGGTGACTTCTCTGCATGGCTTTTCAATATTAGATCTTGACAGTCTACAACTCCAAAGATCTCCAAAGAAAAAAGACAGGATGTCTCAGTAAATTGGTGCGTCAGCTGGCAGGTTGTTGGTGGCACATGACGACTTAGAGCTTGGAGCTCAGAAACTACTTCATGGTAGCAGCGCTCGGACGGGTTTTGTAGCATGTAGTATATAACTAAAACAACTCAATGGGGCAAAGATGTGTACAGTTTGGGAGCAGAAGGAGAAAGTCATCCCAGGCTGTTGTCCAATTCTCCATGGTCAATCCATGGTCAAAAGATGTCAGCCTCGCTGCGAGGCCAGCTATGAACGAGTTCCTTCAAGAAGCTCTCCAGCAGGGCTTCACCTTCCACGTCCTCGCCAGACATCAAAGTGAAACGACCATTGGGATGCACAGCTGCACCACAGGTGGCTGGGGGATGCTGGCGATTGGGGCCACAGCAATCTTTCAAATAGGCAATCCAAATAGTCTTCGATGGCTGTAAGTTATGGCATACCTGTGGTACCTGAAGTAATTAACTCATGTTAATTCATGCTAATTCAATATATTTCAACCAGTTTTTTGTTGCACATCTAGATATGTGTAGATACTCATGGTGCGGCCAAGGGTGCCCAGCCTGAGGATCTATGCCATCGATTGGAACGAGCCCTCACTTCATATCTCGTCCTTCCAAGATGCGGTGAGCATTGCGCTTCGTTTCCCCACAGCCTGGGCCGCGGAGACATCGGAGATGGTCCAACGCTGCGAGATTTGGACCTCGGAACATGAGATTTGCTTCGCCGCCGAGGACTTCGGATGGAGGAAACGTGCCAAGCTTCCACGCGAAGTGGACGTGAACTGTGAAGACAACTGGTGCAAGTGGCGAAAGACTTGCAAAACTCTGGAGATCAAGTTGCGGTGCAAACGATCACTGAGAGATGGATAAGATTCAGATCTTGGAGAATTGCAGTTTCTGTTGCCAGCACAAGGTGATGGGTAGGCTTGATGCCCGGCCATGTTTAGGTCATTGAAACTTTGTTCGGCTCTACTCCCCTCATGAAAGCTTTGGCGGGCAGTTGGGGCTGACCATTTGCTCTTGGAACGCCACATTTGTTATCATTTGTTCTCCCAGGAATGGCACGTGGAGTTGTCACATTGACAACCTCTGCCTATTGATTGGAAAGGCATCAAGACAGGCTCGGCCCGATCACTTCACAACCAGGCAAAATATGACAAAATGGATTCAAAACCGCAAGGCATTGCAAGGCAAACTCGGTATAGAGTATACAGTGCACAATTTCAAGCCTTTTGATTCCGTATATTCCGTGATTCGGCAACTCACTTTCTCTGTGGAAGTCATCTACAACGACGACCCTGTTAATCAGCAGTGCCAGTGGGCAGTTCAGCTGACCTGGGAAAAACGACGAAAAATGTCTCACAGATGCGTGGGTTGAATTCCACAGGCTCGAACATATGGTTAGAGAATGAGCAGTGTAGATGTAGAAGCTCGTTGTACATTCATTGTAGTACATATACTGTACATATGATTTCGATGATTTCGTGTATACCAGGGTTACCATGATCAGTGAGACCGTGTGGTTTTCACGTTCCTTCGACATTAGATCAGGTCCCACCTGGAGAACACTTGTGCGCCTCGCCGCTGCAGCGTGTAGGTTTCAGCCCGAACCTGGTGAAGATGATGGGACCCTTGGACATGCTCAGTGACTTGAGGTAAGTTTGGGATAGTTTCGGAATGCGTTTTTGAAGGGTTTTCATTTAGCACACTCCACTCGTGTCGACGAGACACTACACAGATACTCATAGAATCTGATATTTTTGGCATTTTTTGGCAGGGCCTCTAGTGCATATACAGTCATGCATGCACCTGATATAATTTAATGTTTCAAGGCAACAGCCGGAATATTTTCTTGAAGCGGCGGTTGGAGTTTCCGCAAGCCGGCTGCATACTCTGTTCACCAGCAATCTACTTATTGCACAAGAAATCAGTAGGACATTTTGTGCAGTACAGTGTTCACCAATTTTCAGTGGCGAGATTTCTCCACCGACAGACCGACAGGCTGATTCAGCTGCAGAACGAGCTCAAGGCTGACTAAAGGGCTTGCTGCTTGAAGAATTCTACCGACACCATGAACTTTGATGTTTGCAACAAACAACTTTGCCAGCTTTGCATCTTGCAACGATTGCCCTGGCAAAGACAGCCATCAACAAGTCTTCGTTGTCGCGCTGTTGTTCCATTCTGGATCAAGGATCTAGTGAATCTAGTGTGATCTAGTGCAGTTTTAAAAGATTGATTGTTGAGCAATGATGTGGCTGATTGCATCCTTCCTTGGTGCGCAGGTTGGCAGGGCCTTAGCCTTGGATTTGTCCAGAAATGCCAGCCAGTGTGTATCGAATCGAGGGCGGGCCTACAGCCAGGAAGACTGCAGCAAAGTAGCAAAGACCTACGGGTGCATTTGGGCCAACAGTTCCTGTGTTTGTGCCAATGGCGGCACGTACTCCAAAAGGAGTCACAAGTGTTGGCCTCCCGAGACAGAGCCTAGCACAACAACCACGACCACGAGGATGGTGTTCTCTGCTGAAAATGACAGCATTTGTAGAAGCAACAGTGGCCGTGCGTACGATTCTTACTATTGCAAGGAAGTGGCCGCAGACTTTGGATGTGAGTGGCGTGGTGGAGCTTGCGTGTGCTCGAATGGTGGATACTACGCCAAAACGACGCACACCTGCTACCCACCAAGTGACCCTGACACCACGACAACCACAACGCTGCAGCCAGCAACTTCCACGGCTGCACCAACGGAGAGTACCTGCGTCAGCAACAAAGGAAAGGCCTATGACAGGGACAATTGTCTCTGGTTCGCCAGGGGCTATGGCTGCGACTGGATCGATGGCATGTGCAGCTGCACCAACCATGGGGTCTTTTCTAAGACCAGCAAGAAGTGTTGGCCCAGATCAGGATCGCCAACACCTCCTCCCTGCGGAGATTGTCAGCCAGGACACAGAGCTTGTTTCTGTAGATGCAGGTGGCTGCCAACAGCTGCCAAGTGTACAGGAAATGTCCTTTACGTTCACATGATTTGTATCGCAATGTTTGCAAAAAACACTACTGTATCCAGACTTCCAGGTAGAACCACTCCATGAAACAAGAACACAAGCAACTAGATTGGATGAAACATACTGCAGCAACATGAATTTGCAGCATCAGTAATTTGTACAACTCGTGCAACTCAACCTAAACCCCTCAAATCTTGGAATCAAACTTTAGTCAGGACTGGCTCACCAGCTTGTCCACCCGTTGCATCGCATTGCCTTCAGGACCTCAAGGGAACGTGACCTTGGCGACTCTTCTTGTGGTGCTGCTCGGAGGATGTGCTTCTTGCACGATTTGCATGCTACCCTGCACGCGTCGCAACGTCCGTCAAGGCTGCCAGCGGTGTCGCCGGAGGCAGCTTGCGATTCCAGGATCCAGTCAGCCTGTGCTGTTGAATGTGGAAGACCATGTTGAGGTAGCAGCAGTGCAAGCTGCACTTCAGCAAGACCCATGAGTGGTCAGCGAGAAATTGGCAGCATAGCCGAATCACGCAAATCTGAAATCTGATTTGCCAACAGGAGGAATTGGCTTCAAACCGTGCGTTTGATCATCTGAGACAGCGGGTGGGACGTGAACCTTTCTTTCGGCCACTCCCACGTCTGAAAAGATACTTACAGCCCATGACAGTGTACAGTGTGAATTCCTGCGGGAAAAGATGGGGGGCATGGCGTCGATTGGATGAAACCAATCAGCCTGTATGATCTGTATGGCACTGTATGGAAGGTCGGGATTGATTAAATTGATAAATCTAGTCAATGCCGATGGATTTCAGGATTGTGACAGGTCTTGAATGTGTTGACACTGACCAGTCAGGTGCGGTCAAGGGATAGAATGTTTTGTCGGATACATTCCAAGAGGTGTCCGCGCAGCAACATATGTCTCTCGTATTCTTCAGTATGAGATGGTACAAAGTGCCAAAACTGCCTTTGGCCTTTGCTTGCCAGGTATAATCCATCATCCAGGGAGAGGGTGACGCTCCCAGAACTTGTTGGATCCTTTGTTGGAGGCCATCAGTGATTTTTCCGGCACCCACGGTGACCACGGTGACCACGGTGACCACGGTGACCACGTTGTCCGGCCGGCCTTTGGTTCGAAGCTGCAGCTTGAGCCGAAGCGGATTCCACGGTTAGGGTGACATGGTAGAAACTCTAACAACTCAAGGCCTTCGCTGAAACAAGAGTGCAGACTGAGAACAGAGACTCCTTGCATCCCCTCTAGGACTTTTGTCTTTGGGTACAGTTCACTTCCAAAGAGGATAAACATAATTGAACAAATGATTCTGAAACTAAATTCACCAGGGTTTTTGAAACACAAAAGTATCCTCATCCTCAACGGCCCTTCAAGAGAATTACCACCATGTCATTTGCGAGATACCTAGCCGTTGATATTGATCATCACTGCAATTTCTCGAGGATTTCTTGGAGTGATGAAACACGGGCTGGGCAAATGGCGTGCTGTGGCGCTGGATTTGGATCGCACCACCCTCACTAGCAGTCATACCTTGACACCACGGACACTGGCGGCCATACGGCAGGTGGATGCTTGGCAATGAAAAGGGATGTCAGTCTTGGAGGGATGTCTGACTCATCCATTGCTGTTTGCATCACCGGGATGCGTTTGAAACGACACGAGCATGGGTTGCACAGATTCACGCACAGTTTTCTAGGAAGTCCTTCAGAGGTCGGCGTAGGCCAAGGATGCCAAGGTCATGGGATGTTCGCATGATGTGCTGCAATCACTCGACCAACAGTCCATGTTCACCCGTATCTCAACATTTGTTTCCTTCCACTTTGCAGAACAACCACAGTGCAGCGGTAGAACCTCACTGCAGCGCTACATGGCTAAGGAACAAGCAGGAGCAACTCATCGGAAATTTCAGCGACATCATTTCGGAGTTGTTCTGTTGACCCTCACAACAAGCCTACTTTTGACATCTTTTGACATTTGGTAACCCCGCAAACCATGGGTGGCCGGGATCGCAGTGAAACGGCATCAACGCGCCTTGTGGTTTGGATAGCCTCGGAGCAGTGAAACAATTGAGCAGTTGGACATAATGAAACAATATGAAACAATTCCATACAATTCCCCACTCACCGTAGCAGTATGTAGCAGTGAAACAATGACCAAATCGCAGCTGGTTCCGCCATGTTCCGCCCAGGTCCAAGTGATTCTGGCCACTGGCAGGCCGTTGCTGTCAGTGCAGGACGGAAGCTTCACTCAACTTGCGAAGTTCTCAGAGATAAGAACATGTCAGACCAATGTGAAGCGTGAAACATGTGAAAGGAAATTTCTGATATCCCCCAGTCCAAACACAAACTATACTATAAACATCCATAAACTAGGACAGAACATTTGGTGTATAAAGTGTTTTCGCAGCCCCACGATGCCAGCCCTATATCACGGAGCTGAACCTGCAGCGACCTGTGCCAACAGTGTGCTTCAATGGAGCTTGTGCGCCTTGGAAAACATGCTGGGGATTCGGTGCCTTTGGATGGTGGGTGGAAGGAAACGATATCCCGTGGCATCCCCAATAGCTGGGTGAGGTTTGAATGTGATGTCTTAGCACTGATTCAAGGTGAGATTCAAGCTCAAAGAGCGTCGCAGACCTTGCGAATTGAATAAGTACGTTGGAAAGCCGATTGCTTTGACATACCTCCGTATACCGTATACAAACATAATATATATATATATTATATATATAATTATATATTATATATATAATTATATATATTATATATATACATATTTCTCATAGCTGCTACTGCCTCAGAACAATTCAAGCAATGAACATGAGAACTAACTGATCAAGAATTAAAAAAAAGTGATTCCAAAGATCTTGAGGTGCATGCCACACCTGTGGGCAGTGGGCCATTCTGATTTTGCGACTACTGAAACTGAGACCAAACCATGCTGAGGTGGCTTCCCTCTTAATCATTGCACTGGACAATCACAAAGGTGCACAGAGTCACATAACTTGAGAAGAAAAATAAATTTCGGGTCAAAATTGAAGGGCCACGGGGCCGCCGATTTTGATCATTTCGGCAATGACCTTGACCTATTTTTAGGGAGGCCACACTTTTGACCAATACCAAATCTCTCAACCGCCGTCCCCTCAGCCGAGGCAGCACTGCTGGATCCGCAAGCAGCGCCACATTTGTTGCTCTCGCGAGGTGCCTGGGCTGGAGATGAGATTTTGGGTTTGAACATGTTGGCAAAGCCCCAAATCATCCCAAATCCAACGCCACTAAAACATACTAAAACTACCATTTAAGGATCCATTTGGCGGGAATATGGGGTATACCATGGTACACCATTTTCAGACACACCCATTTGGGGGTGCTGTGGCAGAGTGGTTTGTACCATCTCCGTTCTTGATCACGAGACATGGGCTTGAATATGGCAGGTCTGAGTCGCTCCGCTGCTGAGAGAGCCTTGGCATGATTTATTGGGATCTGCAGCTGTGGCTGGGAATATAGCTTTCCTAAGAGGGTTGGATTCCAAAGTGCCAGTGGACTCCACAGATTCCACTACAACGCCAAAAAAACCTGTCAAATTGATAGCCCTGAGCCCAGATGAGCCCAGGGATCATCCAAATGTGTGATGATCGCGGTTGGTGCGCAAGTTATTGTTTGTCTCGTGGCACATCTGTGGTTCCGCCGCTCAGCAGCAAGGGGCGACATTGCTTCACACAACTGACCGGATCCTTGTTGGTGGCATCAGTGATTTGCGTGTCTTGATGCGTGAAGAATGTAGCTCAGGAAGACTGAACTGCAGGAAGAGTGGCTACGGACGTTCGAAGAGATGGAGGGCCTTGAGCAGGAATCATTCCTAAAGCACTGCGGCCTGCCATGTGTAAACAATGTTTCCCATAGTTTCCCCCCAAAAATAATCAAACATTTGCCACCAGCATCGATGGCCCTGTCATGTGTTTTTGGTGCCCTGGAAGGAACGGCTGGACTCTGCAAGCATCGGAGAACTGTTAGATGTGGAGCTTCCACTCAAGATCACCGCCCTTGCTGAAGAGCCTGCCCAGCAGGCCACTAAGGTGGGAGCAGCTCTGGACGTTGGACAGGGTTAGCCGAAGCCGAAGCAACAGCACGGGGAGAAAGGAGTTGGCATTGGCCAAAAGAATGCCCAAGTAACATCCGCATGTCCACCCAAACATTCATAGTAGCAAACCATAGCAAACCCAAGCATGTTTCAGCAGTACTTGCTTTCCCATGATGATTTCATACGATTTCCCGATTGGATGAATGTGTATTGAGTATTGAATGTGTTTCATTACCCAAATTTCCTTGGAAATCACATCATTTGCCCAGTGTTGAAAGAAAGAGTTCAAAGGTCACCAAAAGTCCAATGATTGGAATGCTTCTTTTCAGATCTTTTCAGATAATATTGCAATTTTGGTTCATTATGTTCATTGCTTTTCCAATCTTTTCCATCCCCAAATCATCCAAAATCTGGGATGATGACTGTATTGACTGTATTGGCTGTTTTTTTGGGACTAGACAGAACGAAACACCAGATTCCCAGCTGAGATGTGACCGCTCTCGGTTTCTCGGTCCAGTCCTTTAAAGGCACGTGCAATGCTTCCTCCTGGCGCGGCACATGTGGTGGCAGCCGAGATGCACATCGAGCACCTTGGATGCTGTGGGTATCTACTCCTGGATAAACCAAAGCAAAGGTCGGCAAAGAGTAGATGTATGTAGATGTACAGGTATCATGCATTCAGCACAGTTCAATGCATTGTTGGAGTACTGTATATGCAGGTTGTCAAGGAAAAATGACGGCCTTGCTGCCAATCGAAGCTCAGTGAACGGATTCCAAGGTTTATAGCAGCTGATGTGAACAAAGGTGGGCGGCTGGGCTGAAATTCAAGTATTGCTACTTGCGGAGTTCTCATGATCCATTGAGTTGGCGGTTTGACCATCGGATCATCAACTGGACAGAAATGATCAGAAATGGGAAGGTTCTTAAAATGGGGGATCCCCAAAGCCATGGCTTTCAATGCTAAAATCATCTACTTTTGGATGATTTGTGGGTACTCCCATTTTGGGACACGTCCAAATAGAACAAGTTTCTTACTGCACAGCCGTGCTGTGCCAATCTTTCCTGCGGGCCAACAGCCCACGACAGCGCTGCGACGGAGAGGTGACATGTTGCAGCGACTTTGCAATGATCATTTGGGCCTTCGGGTGGATGCTTGCCGTTGAATATTTGTCCAAATGGTGATGGATATGGATAGCATATCATGAAGCTTCATTGGTCGATGTTTGGCTTGCTGATTGGGAATTTCAAATATGACAATTTCACCAAGAAGATTAAAGAATCATGATGGCTGAAAGCTGCTGCTTGTTGCCCCCATTCTCATGATGGAGCTGCGGTCTCAGGATGAGTTGGTGGCTTTCGGGGACAACTTCAACGACATCGAAATGATTCTTGCTGGCATTTGGTTCCCATGCTGAGTGCCATGGGCCATGAGCCAGATTCGGTTGGTCTTGTTGGCTCATGGTACGGAATCACCTCAACTAATTAGTTATCTATGATCCACCTTTCCACTGCAGCCAACGGACTGAGGTTGACCTTGGCTGGTGAGGGTGTTGCAGTGCAAAATGCCAGGGATGAGCTGAAGAAGGCACTTATCGCGAAGGAGATGGTTGGTACACCCAAGAGTAGAGGTGATTGTGATCCATGTGATATTTAGTTGATTTTAGTTGTATATGATTATATGATTTATTTTGATTCGATTTTGATTGAACTTTGATCTTATTTTTAGTATTCTTTTGATACTGTTTCTGGTTTTTGTCACACAAGATCTACCTTCCCCTAGAGTGGCCATTTGTTACCGCTGTTTGGATGATGTGTTCTTTTCCACACCCTACTTACTAGACGATACTTTACTCAACTCTTCTTTAGCAACTTGCACAATGCCTGCACAGGGCCCGGACACCTGAGAATGGATGGTGTTTTCACCTGTTTGAAGTCTAATAGCATGTCCATTTACCCTCTAGTTATTTGTCATATACCTAGCTATGGAAAACCACCATCTTCACTAGGTAAATCATCGAACTAAATGGGCCATGGCTTCCATAGCTGATTCCACAGGTTGCCAACCGAGTGAGCGAGTGGAGCAATGACGAGGAGGCGGTCGCTAGGCCAGGGATTTCAGGGATTTGTCGCCGGGCCATAGGGATGGGATATGCTGTAATGATCTGTAGTGGGTGTATCACAAGTCACCAACCATTTCTATATGTTTTGTTGGGATCAACATCCATCTAGCGCTGTTGGGGTCTTCATCCATAGCCACATCATGACAACTACTGTAATTATTTTCAGGTCGTGCTTGCAATTCTACTGCTTTGGATCTGTCCAAGACTTGTGAAGTCAACAGGTTGCGGCCATCGCATGTTGGCATCTGCAAGCCCGTAGTATTCCGAATGAAGTTCCTTGAGACGCTTCCCCTTTGAAAAGGGAAGATTCATTTATCAGTAGACAATACTAAAGAATAGTAGGGTATGGGTCAATACCTATAGATACCATTTTTAGTGGGATGAACATTCATTTACCAGCTATTTTGATGTTAACCAGGGGTACAGGGTTTTGACCCATCCCCAAGTAGACAGTTGTGCTGCCCTGTTCATCCTCTGACCTGGTGGGCTAACGGTACTCACGTTGTGGCTGCAGGGAGTTGGAGAGGATGTTGGAGTCTGAGTGAGACGGGAAGACTCCGCGGCGGGCAAAACCTGTTTGTAGATTACGTGGCGCTTGCAGTCACATCGATTTGATACAATAAGTCGCAAAAAAGCGTGGGATAAGCGTGGGTGCTGGTTGGAGCACAACGAAGCTCTTGAAGCCAAACACACATCTTTCTCAGGGAGCGCGGCTGCCGAGGCCTTCTAGCTCTGATCGAGTTGCACATGGAGAATCGATGAGAATCGATGATTGGGGCCGTGTCACGGAAGTGGTGCTCAACGTTTCACACCTGGGCAGTGACAAATGAATGGTCCAAACCTGGACTGGCTGCTCACATGCCACATATCCGGAGCTGTGGTGAAGCTGTGCATAGTGTCTTTGGAAAGGAAAATGGATGACTGTGCCCCCATTGATGACATGTCACAGTTCAACTGTAACTGGAAATGCGCCTCCAAACATCCGGATTCTTGTACGAGCTCCTTTGGTCCTATCGCATCTGAAGGTGTTTAACAGAACCCGAGCACATCCAACCACCACATTTATAAGGCAGTTTGAGTCTGGCCAGGTTTAATCAGGTTTACACTGGTTTACCACAGCCATATTGCAGGATTTGAGCGTGAATGTGCTGATCCAGACTCCGAAGCTTCATCATGATGTCTTTTCGGCCCAGACGAGCCAGTGGCAGCCGTGCACCTGAGAGGTGGTAAGGGCAGAGAACAGGAAAAGAACGTGCCAAAATCAGGGCAGGCAGTTGCACTCTGATTCCCTTTTTTTGAAAACTTCAAAGATGTTCAAACAATCTTGCCAAAAGAATTGAGAATTGCCCAACGACAAAGACGCTGGGGTGGGGGCTTTGCTCATGAGCGGAAGCCATTTGCACTTGAGCTGATCCATGGTCATCCTGGCATGTTCAAAGAAACTGCACATCAGGGATGTCTATGCAGGTCGTGGTGTGCATATGTAATCATGACGATTTAGGGTCGTGTTTTGCTATTCCTATTTGTTCCCACCGCATATCCGAGATCATCTGAGTTTTCACCATCAAATATATTCAAATATGGTCAAAGACCATTGAATCAAATATATTCAAATATCATTGTATTATATTATATTATATCATATTGTATTGTATTGTATTATATTATAGTTTATTGTATTGTATTGTATTATATTATATTATATTACATTATCATTATATTATATTATATTGTATTATATTATTGTTATCATTATTATGTATCCAAATCTACACAACAAGGCAAGGTTGTTCCAAGTTCTCTTCCACAGGCTGACGCTGAGGGGGCTGCCCCAGAGGCTCGGAAAGCTGAATTTGAGTTCACTGACAACCCAGCTTTGTGATTTCTGCTTTGGGTTTAAGCCTCCAGGCGCCAGGAGGGGAAGATGCTCCAGCAGCCGACGCTCCAGCCGCAGATGCGCCGGCAGCCGATGCTCCGGCTGCTGATGCGCCGGCAGCCGATGCTGCGGCGGATGCACCAGTGGCTGATGCGCCAGCGGCTGATGCTCCCGCTGAACCATCTGCAGATGCCGGAGCTGCAGATGCCACAGCCCCTGCCAGCGATGCAGCGGCAGCGTCAGCAGAAATGCCAGCCGCTTCGGTGACGGTTCCGGTGGAGAAAGTTGTAGCGCCTCGGATTGGATTGAAGTATGATTGAAGTTTGAATGTGAAAGGTGGTGCACCTGGTATCACGTGGAATATTGTAATTGATGCTGAGCAGCCGTATTGAGGAGAATTGAATATGGACGCAATTGTGAATACAGTGACCAAATTGTGCACAGCGGTTCAAATTCTAATGGTTGTTCCGTGTTGCTCCACGCAAGGAAGTTACTGCTGTACCACGATCACCTGTTGTGTACATAGAGGCTATGGAAGGCTGGGGCTCAGAAGCTAAGTTCGATGGAATTCGATGGATTTCCTGCACATGGTTTGTCACTGCAGGGCAGACCCGAGTGGTGCTTCTTCAAGATAAAGGCACGGCATGAAATAGCATGACATTGGTGGCGCGGGAGCTGCGCCGCTGCTTCTGATGAGTTGCTGGACACGTACTGAGAGACTTGGGGCGAGTTGCAGTTGCAACAGGAAATACAATAAAATACCGTGAAGATATTCGGTCCCTGAACGTGAGTTTCAGACAGATGCGAATCAGCTCTTCATCAAGAAATTCAACAATGCATATTGACCAAGTGGCATTCATTCTAAATTCTTGCAGACAGAAAACACTCCAAGTTCTTGCAGTCTTTCTCCCTGAGCTGCGAACATTGCTAGCAAAGTTGCAACGTTGCCAAATCCACATCATACATAAGTACAATATATTATTGTAGAACACGCATTATGTAGTAACTATATACAGCATTTGAATGTATTTGAATGTATTTGAATGTATTTGAATGTATTTGAATTTGTGTTGCGTCCATGTGATGGAAGGATGGTACACAGGGTTGACATAGAGCTCGGGGGAGTTAGGTTAGATATCTTCCTTGGTTCTTCGTGGGCTGCGTGGGATCTTGTAGGTGATCGAATCTCAGTGCGAGATGTTGGGGTATCTCTGGATCCTCTCAAGGACAGGTTTGGCAAAGGGTTGCCCTGGCTCCGGACTGCACATTGGAGAAATCTCCAGTCCCCTTGGTTCCGGTTTTCTTGTGATTTGAGCGATCACCGATTTGGATCTGAGCTTGACATGCGGAGACCAACAAGTTCGCTCTCATCAGGCTAGAACCCCAAGATGAGACGTCGTGCACGGAAGCAAACCTCCGGGTCCAGAAGATTTGGAACATTTTGGAACCCAGTTTGTTCATCGATGTTCATCGTGAAATTCATCTTGAAATTCATCGTGAAATTCATCGTGAAATATCGTGAATTTGCCCTTAAGTTGGCAGTTTGGAAGCCACCAGCAGCAGGATCTTGGTGCCGGCAAAGAAGATGAGGATACCCTGGCTGCTCCACCATCGGCACCATCTCTACATATTTTATGTACATATTTGACCATATCTTTTCGGGTCTTAGTTTGTTTTCGATACTAAGCCATGCATTTTTATTAGTCTCCAGGGGTACCCACTTGACCCCTCCCTCACGCACTCAATCGCACTCAACAGTTGCCTAATTACAGTGGTCTTTACAAGCCCTTCGCAACAACAGGTCGTGTAAGACGATAGCCCATCCAGAAGGGATAAAGCACTGGCCTTCATTACTGTTGGTCATGTACAGGAAAATAAATTTGTGGCTTCTGATTCTGTACAAGTGCTTGCTTCATTTTAATCATTTTTGATGGTGCCTAGAGACCCCAAAGATGAGTCTTCCAAGTGGAAGTTTACTCCGTCATTGTATCAGCCCTATGCTGTAGGATGCTGCTGCTCTTCTGCAACGACGCAAAGAGTTCGCAGCCGGCAGCTCAGCATGGCCCAGCATGGCCAGTCTTTTGCGATTCTTTGTCCGTTGGCACTTACAACTGGGTTGCGAAGCTGACTGATCTACCCGCCTATTTCGGAGTGTACTCAAAATTGACTCATAATCATAAAATGTTGGCGTGACCCAACTTAATATGAGACCGTCCATGCAATAGGATTTTAGAAAGGCCGTCAAAAAATTGCATTGTGCAACATGTTTGGCGAAAGATGTAGAGCAGAGGTATTCAGGAATGCCACTTGAATCCAATTGATCCAGTACTGAGAAGCGGGGCCCACTGCCGAACCTGGCTCCATCGCTGGGGCTTGCCCTGCTCTTCCTTTGGCTTTCAGGACTTCCTCGGCAGCATCTTAGAGACAGCAAAGGAGGCACCCGACAGATTAGAGGATGTGTGCCATTGATTCTCCGAGATTTTTAGGGGTCGGAATGAACAAACAGACGGACCTTGTTCCTTGCTTTCAAAGCTCTTTGATTAAGGTGATTCGACATAGGGTCGCAATGTTCATTTCAAGGTTGAGGGTTGGCAACTACCCTCATGAATCCACGCAGGTGTTGCTCTCAAAGGGTGCAATGCTAGTGGTGCTTGGGAACAATGCTGCAGCATGAAACGACTGCAGTTTGGCTTTTGGCAGATCCTCTGCCACCCCAAATTTGGGAGTGGCACCTTAACTAGCCAGCGTGCAGGTGATTCAAGGCCACAAGAATCCAGAGGTTTAGCGTACTTCCGTTGGGGCTTCGGCAGGTGACAACCCCAAAGATGGACAGATAGATAATGATCCCATCCTAATATGAAACAAACCTAATTATGAATGATCCAAGATCCCAAAGATGTGGTTTCATCATGTTTCATGCCCTACTAAACCATGGTTTCTGAGGGATGTTTAACATGTTTAACATGAACGGGTCAGCTGTTAATGTCCTAAACTCATGCATCTTGTTTCAACGACCTGCTGCTCAACCACCAAGCGACATCACATGATTCGTAGTCATTCTGCTAATCTTTCGATCGCCATTCAGACTGACCATGTCCTCAGGGGTAGGTGGGCAAGTATACACCCCCATGCTTTGTTAAACAAAGATAACTGGATGATAACTGGATGACTCTGCTTCAGCTGCAAACAGCTCCTTGAAATTCCTTGAAGATGAAGATATTCCGCTAGGTGGTGCTGGGTTTGTCGAGCTGGTACACAGATCTTCCAGATGAGGACAAGGACGCGCTGCAAAAGCGTTGGTGCTAAGGGCATTACATAGTTACTGGGGTTCACCAACCTTCTGATTTTATATGATTTCATACAATCGAATGGTGAGACTGTCGCCATGTTAACTTCAGATCCCACTATGTCCTGCTGGAAATGATTTTTGTATATGTTTGTGCTTTCCAGCTAGCAGAGGATGTCCAAGAATCAATTGCTGACATGCCAGGCGTCCTATGAGGGTATGTGGGACTCGCTTCGACAGCAGGCCAGATTTGGGCTGACTGTGTGGCAAAGTGTTCCATAGCACATTCATTGACCTGTTCCAGTTCCATCCTGTTCCAACCTATTCCACTATAGTCACTATATTCCTTGCCATTGGGATGCCATTGGCCAGTGCTCAGTATTGCTCAGTGCTTCAATGAAGATGAACTGTTCGACGAATCGTTAGGATTAATGAGGATTACCAGGCAGCTGTCCTGGCAGGGATTTCGGTCCAGGTGCGCCAACACCTGGCGGATGATGCTGTTCTGGTCTTGCTGCCACTAGTGGAAGATGAGGAGGTCAGGTTACCGGAAAGGAGAGCTGCTGATTCTGTTCCTACACTTTGTTCAACTTTGTTCGATATATTTTTCCATTGATTGGGACAAGTCATTGATTGTCGGAATGAGTTGGTGCACCGCCATGGATTCCATAGGAGTGTGTCGTCTCGACGTTTTGGATGAAGCATGTCATGTAATTTAATGCTGTTGGGGGTAGCTTTGTGGCTCAAGTGGGCCCTGGATGCTGCGCTGCAATAAGTGCAACCAGGGCGAGCCTCACCTAGGCGACTCTTGGTGCTTGGCGTGCTCGGCTGTTGAGGCGCTAACTGGGGAGCTCAGATCGGCGTGGGGGGCCCCGGGATCTCGGCTGCTGGCCAACGACATCTGTGTCAGTGCCGTGCGGCAGATCCGGGCCCTCCGCCGCCTGGGCATCGCTGGGGCTGGCAAGGGCCGTGCCGCCAGCCCGCGGAAGGGTGCTGAGCGTGGTCGTGCATCCTCTGCGAGTCAGCGTGAGGGGCCGGCTACAGAGGCCGTTGCCCCTGAACCTCCCCAGGCGCCGGCAGCTGAGGCACGCGGGAGTGAGAGACCTCCTTCGGTCAAAGCCGAGCCCCCTGGTGAGGCCTCTGAGTACGAGTACACCGAGGAGGAAGACGAAGAGGAAGGTGAGCTGGACGAGGATACTGGCCTGAAAGCGGCCCCAAAGGCCGCTCCAAGCAAAGACGACCGGACTGAGTTGCCTAGGCGCCGTGACAGCGAGCGTCAGGCCTCAGCCCCTCCAGCTGATTCAGATCGTGCTGGCCATAGGGACAGGAGTGACAGAGAACACCGGTCGTCAAGGCGTGACCGTGACCGCCGTGAAAGGTCGAGAAGCCGACGACGGAGAGGAACAGAGCGTGGGCACGAGCATCGTGAACACGGACAACGAGGAGAAGGGAAGCGCAAAAGAAAGCATCGCGCAGGGGCGAAGCACCCGCGCCTCTGGAGGGCCAATCAGGACCCCTTCAAGCGGTTTCATCACCGCCAGCCGGATTCCTTCTGGGATCGTGCGCCCCTTGACCCTTAAGAGGAGCAATGGCGCCAAAGAAGCAAGTCACAATTCTTACTCCCGCCGACATATTGGGAGTGGCCGAGGGTGCCGAGGTTGTGGAAGGCACGGACGGATGGGATGCTATGACCCTTCCACAAGGGTCAGTTTTGGAAGTTGGAGTTGCTGGCAGCTCCGTCGGGTTTGGGACCGACGAATGGTTTGCGGTGTTGATCACCAGCATGGGAGTCTCCGTTCATGGAGGCGCTTTGGTAGGTGGCGAACTGTTAGGGGCCGAAAGCGCTTCAATTCTGAGCGAAGCGCAGGTGATTCTGCGAGAGGGAAAGATTCACCTTTGCCAGGACGAGCCCTGCGCACTGGCCCACGACACCAGCCTCCTGCATGCTACCAAGGTCCGATGCTGGACAGCGGCAAACTTCAGTGCGGAGTATCTCACAGACGCGGGACGCAAGCTGCTTGCCGCTGCCATCAAGGCTGGGCAGCCGCGCCGCACGAAGGCGAAAGCCAAGCCAGGCGATGCCGCCAAGAAGCCCAGGAGAGGAGAAACTGTTCGCCCGGCTGCCCCGGCTCGTCGAAGCCGTACGGGCGGTGGCGACAAGCCTGGACGGGCTGTCATCGACGTGCCCTCTGGGGAAGAAGAGGAGACGCCCGAGGGATCCCCCGGGGCCGGAGTCGACCGTGCCCAGTTGCGCAGCATTCTCAAGGAGACCCGGGAGCGCATCATGGGGGACCCTCCGGCGACGAAGCGACGCAGGCGCGCCGCGGGCTTGAGTGGTGGACCCGAAGCAGGAGATTCATCACTTGTTCCGGCCAAGTCTCCAATGATCGCTGGAACCTCCCTGAAACCTGGTCAACAGAGTATGATGGCCTTAGACCTGTCGGCGGATACAAGCGCCGGCGGGGTGAAGAAATGGAAGAAGGACTTGGGGAAGAGGAACGACAGCACCTCCCTTCTGCTGGCTCAGGCCGTGCAGAGTTCAGAGAGGGAGGCAAAACGAGCGCGAGACAAGAAGAAGAGCGAGAAGAAGGATCCCTTGAAACGATTGGCCAGGTTACTGACCGGCGAGTCCTCAAAGAAGCGCCGCAGCCGGAAAAAGAAGAGGCGCAGCCGTCGTGGAGAAAGGGAACCCTCCCTGGGAGGGGGCTACCAGGTCAAGCCGGACCCAGACGGATCCGAAGACCCCGACGAGAGCGATTACAGCAGCAGCTCCTCCTCAGGAGGTGGACACAAGAGCATGGACGACAGCGAGGAGGGCTCGGAGCTCAGTTACGAGCCCCCTCTCCGGCGCCGGGCCACCAGGTCGCCGGGGAGTGTCATGGAAATGCTCATCAAGCACGCTCAGGATCAGTTGGACCGAGGCTCTCTGCTAGAAGCAGAAGGTGCCCGTCCAGGGCTGACGAGCGGGGTCAAAGTGGGGACGTACTTCGCCCTACTGATCCGGCCTTATTATCCAGCAGGGAGCCCGCTCTTGAGAGAGCTTTATGCTCTGGGTCAGGCCATAGACCTTTTGCGAGCCGGGCGTTTGGCCGAAACCGCCGACGCGCTGGCAGGGCGGTTTGTGGCCGTGCATACGGCCTTGGCCGAAGGCAATTGGACCACGGCCAGCCAGCTCGAGCTCTATCCACTGGAGCCGATTCAGTCGGCTTCAGTGGCCACCATGCTACAGGCCCAGCGGCACAAGAAGCTCGTCCAAAAGTCGCAGGGCATCACGACAGGCCGCTGGGGGGGTGGCAACTATGGCAAAGGAAAAGGCGGCGGTTGGAACGAGAAGGGCCGCAAAGGGGATCAGAAAGGCAAGCCAAAAGGAGGAGGACGAGGAGCAGGGAAAGGACAGAACTGGCAAGGGAAGAAGGGGGAGCCAAACCCCTGGAAAGAGACACAGGAGGAAGCTCCGAAGAAGTGAAAGGACCCCTGGATGGGGATGCACTGAATTCAGGAGATGCTGGACTGAGCGCATGGCTGGCCGATGCCGGGCCGCTGCCTCTTGGGCTCCAGAAAGGTATAGCTATGTTGCGGCAGGTGGGCCGCCGTGCCTCTTCTATGGAAGGGGCTGGACGAGCCTTGCTGTGGCTCCTGCTGACCTTTCCTGGAGCCGAGATGGAGGTGGAGGCAAGCGCCAGCTTGAGGGTTATGGTAATGGGGAAGAATACTCCATTCTATGCCATGCACCGGGGACTGACAGCCCGCTGTCGGCCCCTGTTACCGTTGCCCCTGGAGCGCGTTTCACAACTTTGTGCTCTAGCTGAAGGTTCGAGCCTGGACGATTTTTGTCGGCCGCATTTTGCGTGCCTTGGAATTGACGAGGTCTGGCTAGCTTTGACTATAATGAGCCTCAACGCGGCTGCTGGCTACGGCCGTGCAGCTCTGCCGCGGAAGCCCACTGCAGCTCAAGCCGCGGCATTGGACTCAGTGCGGGCTAGCATTAAAAGAGTGCTGGCCCCGGACCTTAGCTTGGAGCGATCCCTCGAGGGAGCTGAAAAAGAGTTAGCTTCCCGATTCTTGACGTATACGGGAGAAGAGGTGCCCAAGATGCAACCCCTACGGGTTAAATGTGTGTTACCGGCCTTACCCCCTGCTTCTCATGGCGGTTCCATACAAACTGTTGACTTGCTGTGTTTGGGATCTAGAAGGTTTTTGGAGAATCCCCTCGAAAGTGTATTGGAAGCCCCTAGGAAGGGGGTGAAGTTGGAGGCAAAGGTCCATATTCAGAGTGGGGAAGCCCTTGAACTTTTCAAGCTTTTGGTTGAGAGAAAAATTTGTCACTGGATTGAGGATGACCATGTGATGCGAGTAGGAGGGTCCCAGGTACTCAACGGCATGTTCGCTGTAGGAAAAGGCTCTCACCTGGAAACCGGGGAAGAAATCCAACGGGTTATAATGAATCTCATACCGTGCAATGGCGTCTGCAAACAGGCTCAAGGTGGGACGCAGAACCTCCCCTCTATTTGTCAATATCTTTCATTGGTTTTGAACTCTGACCACCGTTTGGCCCTATATCAAAGTGATATGGTTTCAGCTTTTTACCTTTTTCGATTACCGGTGCAGTGGCACCCACTGATGGCCTTTAACATCTGGTTCAATGGGGAAGATATAGGACTTCAGGCGGGACAGCGCTTCCGGCCATGTTGTGCCGTGATACCCATGGGATGGTCCTCGGCAGTAGCCATCATGCAGGAGCTGGCTGAAAAATTGAGTGAGCTGGGACGTCTCCCGCGCTCGCACATGATCCGCCGCTGCGCTCCGCTGCCTCCATGGCTTACAGATGTGGCTGATGAAGCTGCCACCACGGGACGCCCTTGGTTCCATGTTTATTTGGACAACTTCTGCGCCATGGAAAAGCTGGGGCCGGGAGAACAGCCCGAACATGGATTCAGGTTTCATGAGGCATTGGAGGATGCCTGGCGATCGGCTGGAGTCCTGTCGTCGGAGAAGAAGAAAGTGGCTGGGGAAACCCGAGCCAATGAACTAGGAGCCTGTTTGGATGGTGAAACTGGCACCCTGGGGCCATCTGCAGAGAGGATCTTGCGGCTGGTGCAAAGCACCGTTGCCGTGATCTCAAAGAGACAGCTTCGGCGAAAGTGGGTCCAGGTTATTGCCGGGCGTTGGGTGCACTGCATGGCATTCAGGCGACCGACTATGAGCTTCTTGGATGGTACCTGGGGTTACATAGCGGGAAAATACCGTGGGGAAGCAGCAGAAGCCAGAGTCCGCTCAGAGCTCTTAAACTGCTGCTGTGGTGTTCATCTGATGCACGCCAACCTCTCGGCAAAGCTGTCTGGAATGACGACAGCGAGTGATGCTAGCTCAACAGGGGGCGCTGTCGGCAAGAGCCTGACGCTGACGCCCGCTGGCCGGGAATTTGCTGCGGCGGACTTGCGAGGTCTTGCCGAGGGCAAGGAGATTCCTGTGCTGGCTCTTAGCCTGTTCAATGGGATAGGATGCGCCTTCAGATGCTATGACCTATGCGGAGTACAGCCTACGGTTTGTATAGCGTACGAGATCAACAAGGAGGCAAACAGGGTCACTAGCCGCCGCTGGCCGCATGTGCGGCTTGAGAAGGATGTGAGGTCCTTGACCCGAGAGGTTATGCATGAGTGGCGGTACCTCTACCCAGGTGTCCGTGAAATACACCTGTGGGCCGGTTTTCCGTGCGTAGGGCTGTCCTCTGTCCGGTTTGGACGTCTGAACCTCGACGATCCACAGTCTGGTCTCTTCTGGGAAGTGGTCAGGATCCTGAAGGAGCTCAAGCAGGTGTTTGGCTTCAACTTCCCGGTCAAGTATGCCCTAGAGAACGTAGCCAGCATGGATGTCGAGGCAGAGCAGGAGATAAGCTCCGTGCTCAATGCCAAACCTCTGAAGCTGGATTCAGCTGATGCTGTGCCTTTGCATCGGCCAAGATTCTGCTGGAGCAATGTGACTCCCACCCCAATGGAGGGCGTCACGCTTGAAGAAAAAGAGCGCTGGACACATGTCCACATGCCGCATGAATTCCCGGCAGTAGAGCAATGGATTGAAGAAGGCTGGCATTGGCCAGGGGGCGAAGAGGGTAATCTATTGCCCACCTGCATGAAATCCATTAAAAGACGTTCACCCCCTTTGAAACCGGCCGGATTGGACAGGGCATCTGACGATACCAAGCTTAGGTGGCAGGCAGACCAATTCAGATTCCCCCCTTATCAATATGGCGACAGATTCGTGTTTTGGAAGGGAAGTAAGTGGCGGTTGTGTTGCGCTAGTGAAAGGGAACTGCTGCAGGGCTTGGGTTTTGGTCACACCACACTTTGTTGGAACGCCGGGGACATTAAAAACAATTGGCAAGGGTATGAGGATACCAGAAAAAGCCTCATTGGTGACAGTTTCAATTGCTTCTCATTTGTATATATAGCAGCTATGTTGTGTGCCTCCTGGGTGGCCGTCCCTTCCTATCACCAGTTGTGGATGCGCATGGGGCTAGCCCCAGGCTTTAACTGTCCAATTGCAGTTGTGGCTCCATTGGCACGCAGATTGGTGTATGGTTCCCCCACCATGGAGGTCGACATCATTTCTCTTCATAGCTGTTTACTTAGGAGGGCAAACCACACTGGATCTGACATTCGAATAACCTCTGGTAGTATTCTTAACCCTAAAGCCTATCCCCGACAATCTGTGAACGCTGACTGGTGGCTTTGGTCGAAGGTATTCGCTTGTAAATGGGAGAAACCTGATCATATAAATAGCTTGGAGCTCCGATCGCTTGTCCATGCAGTTGAATGGAGGATTAGACATGGTAAAGAATATCATCTAAGGATCTTTCATTTGACTGACTCGTATGTTGCCATGGCCATTACCTCCAAGGGAAGAACATCGGCGAGGCTGCTTAAGCCATTGCTTCGCCGGTTGACGGCTCTTTTGCTAGCGTGGGACCTGTACCTCCTGGTGCTGCACGTCGAATCTTCCGAGAACCCCACTGATGGGGATAGCCGAGCACCATAGGTGGGCTGGCTTCGCCTGTCAACAGGATAGGCGGCAAGCTCGGAGAGATATACATCTTGAGGATATTGGGATCACGGCAAGCACCTTGGAACGATACTATACAGCAGTTTCCCGGTTGGCACCGGTCTTGGAGACTGTGGATACCGAGATCGGATTGGACGAAGCAGTGGCCGATTGGATTCAACAGGAGTTTGAGGATGGAACTCCCCTTTACCTGGTGGGGGACGCATTATGCGGCCTCCACCACTTTGAGCCCTTCACCAAGAAGAAGCTTTCGAAAAGCTGGAGGCTCTACAGTATTTGGAGAAAATATGAGGTTCCCTGCCGCGCGCCCCCCATTACTCAGGATATAACCCTGGCGTTGGCTGGCTGGTGCCTGGCCAATGATCACCTAGTAATGGCGGCGCTGGTCCTTTTGGGGTTCCACTGTCTATTGCGGACAGGAGAAATTCTCCAAATCAGGCCTTGTGACTTTATTCTCGACAGAGAAAAAGGCTTGGTCAGCCTCCCGAGCAGCAAAAGTGGCGTGCGAAACAATTCCAGGGAAAGTGTCAGCCTGTCAGACCCCATTACAATTGACACAGTCCAGGCCATGCTTGACCTTCGTAACCTGCAAGGCTTTTCCAATGTGCCCTGCTGGAGTGGTAGTGGCACTGCCTTCCGCACTTTGTTTAGGGATGGAATTGACCAGCTGGGGTTAACCGCGCTGGGGTTCCGTCCGTACTCTCTGAGGCGCGGAGGTGCGACACTGGAAATGCAGACGCACGGGCTTATGGAGCGTACCCTCATCAGAGGAAGGTGGAAAAATTCAAACATTGCCCGTCTCTATATATGTGATGGACTGGCGTTGCTCCCTTCCTTACGGATGTCATGGTCCTCCAAGCTCAAGGTTGCTCAATTTTCGTCGATTTTTATCAACGAGCACCATGCTTATGGTGGGGAGCGTGGAAACAAGCGTAGAAGAACAAGGTGATACCTGTTTCTTTTTGGCCTACCATGGCTACCTTTTCCTTTTGGCCGGGCCCTGCCGATGGGCCGGCAAGGAATTAACAATGATGGAAGGTTCTGC
>Ga0126342_10004479_pt1 | contig 23899 bp, 22 predicted proteins | sample Cyp1metagenome_FD_92528 | JGI IMG/M metagenome (GOLD analysis project Ga0126342, IMG submission 92528) | Coral microbial communities from Lord Howe Island, Old Settlement Bay, Australia - Cyphastrea 1 metagenome | ecosystem: Host-associated > Invertebrates > Cnidaria > Coral ...
AGGATAAAACCCAGGGGTAGTTTTTATATTATTAGGCGGCATTTAAAATTCGGGGTTGAAGCTGGTTCCTAATATTAAATCAAAAACCTTATAAAAAAAAAAAAAAAACTAAAATGTTCGATTTCACAATCAATGAAATTCCCTTTTAAAATCTAATTAAAATATTGCCAAAATTGGATTTCGAAGCCTTCCCCCAAAATAATTAAAAACCTTAATAAGAAAACCATGAAATTCAACTGGGTAGAACCTTCAAATGAACCTGAATTTTTAAATTGTTTTCTAAAGGGGATCAAGTAAAAGTCAAATTGACCAATCTGAAATTGCCCAAAACAAATAATCTGGGGTAGTATTTAGGGGAGATTTAGTTTTATGGGAGAAGGGATTATATATATACCCATTTTATTTCATTTCCAATTCCAATTATATCCCAATTATACCCATTTATACCATTATATATATATATTTTAGGGGAGATTTTATATCCCAATTATACCCATTTCATTTCCATATTTCCATTATGGATCCATGTCCAATCCCAATGATTTTCCCACACCCAACCTTGAAAATCATCAACCAGCAACAGATTTTTTTTGTGAACAACCCTCTGGTAAACTTACATAGACCCTGGCAGATAGGGGATTGGAAGATTAATTTCAACTAAACATGTTTTTTTCAAATGGCCATGGAAAATATGGTGGATCTTTCCATATTTTTTTGGTAAACTATCCAGCGGGTACCAAAGATAGCCAGGACTCAAAGCCTGAAGCAGGTCCGTTGCGTTTCACATATGTTGAGTGCTGCTGAAGATGGGGGGGGTATCCCGAAAATGGTCCGTTTCATAGGGAAAACATGAAGACATGGGGAACGTGATGATTCACTGCAAGAATCCTCACATGTTTGAATCGGGCAAATGATTCTTAACTGCAGACATCATCACATTTTGTTGGTTTTCCAAAATTCTTAGACAGACCCATATCTTCTCAGAAGTTGATTAGTTCGAACGATTTTTTCACAAAAAGTCAAATTGCAGCGTGTCATGCTCGGAAATCAGCTGCATCATCAGCACTTAAATTGCCATCTCAAATCAAACGCCATGAGGTTTGGTTGCATTTTGACTCCCAGGGCTCTCCGACATGGAGGTTGTTTCATGAATTTTCCAACTGTGTGATGCAGTGCTTTGTTGATGTCTATTCGTGGAGGACCAAAACATGTTGGCCCAACGCTGTGGGGATGAAATTCACGACCGTCCGTCAGGCCTTGTTTCACTGTCGGATGCCCAGAGGATGAGGACGATGACGGGTTGTGGATTCTCCGGGTATCGATGTCCAGGGTTGGTGAAAGGGGGAAACTTAAAGGACACTTTGATGCATTTTGATGCATTTTGATGCATTTTGATGCATTTTGATGCATTTTGATGCATTTTGATGCATTTTGCAGCCCGGTTTTGATGATGTACTTGTAGCATCTTATAGCTGTACCTATATCTCTGCCTAACGTTCCCAGAGAGATTCTACCTCGACGCTCTATCTAAGTCCACTGTGCCTGGAGAAACATATAGAAACATGGCTGGCACTACATGGGTTGAAGTCTTTGAAGGGTCGCCTAAGAACGAGTATAGCCACAACGTCCATGTGAGAAAAACACATGGAACATCATGGTAAAAACAAATCGTGAGCAGAGTTCATGGTAGCGTTACCGCCATTTTTTCCCCCGTCCGTTTCCAGTGGTTTTTCACCCCGTCCAGAGTCCCCGCTCCCAGGTTATTGTCATAACCTCAGCAGCCTCTATGGCGGCTCGGAGATGATTTAGTGCGTGTAGTTCACCGCTGAAGATCTTGGGATGTTTCATTGGTAATGGAATGTTACAATGCCACAAATTGTAACATTTCGACAGACTATAGACTATACATCTATACTATGTTTTCTTGAAGTGGCAATCAGATGCCAGATAAAATATCAGTTGTTGCCATTAACTGCTGACATGAGATTCAATCAAAAGCTGTCAGAATACATGGAATATATATATATATATATTATGATATTATATACATATATATATATACATCTACACTACACATACTGATCATGTAAATGTAAATGTTCTTCCGTTTTAGCGGCTGGGGTTTAGATTTTTTTATATCGTCCACTTTTTGATCTCGGCCCAGGTGTCTCCTTAGCGCTTTTGGCGCTCGTGGCCAATTCCGCCTTTGCCGTGCTGGCGCCTGGCGGCCCAGAGGAGGATCCCCAGGCGTCCCCAGGGGTCCCCAGACAACTTAAGAAGTCGGTCAGGTCAGTGAGTGGTCTAAGTTGGGTTAATGCCAATTAATATCAATTAATATCAATGAATGCTAATTTTCATTGCTGTCAAGAGAATTGGGGAGACTGATAGGTGTGAAACTGCCTATTTTTGTTGGTAGTGCGGGTTTCACAAGGTATCCACGCTTCGCTCGAAGGGGTGTCGATCGATTTGAGCACAGGGTATCCAAGCTGCGCAGTCAAGCTTAGCTTGGGTATCGCAATCAATGGACGGTGTACCACATTGTAAAATATTATGTTATTATTGTATATTATACTGATAAACTGCTTAGTATGCTCGTACTCAGATGAAAGAGGGTCAAACATGAAACTATATGAGATTCATATGGCCATATTGGGGAATAAACATCCATTAACCATCGAGGGTACCTAGGGTGCTAGAATTTTGACTTATAGGATGGCAGTGATGACCACCCAAGACCACCGTGGGGTATCACCCAACGTTGTTCATCATTTCACCTTCAAAAGTGATGCCCCCCCTTCGTCATGCGTATATAAGGTACTTGACCAACACATTTAAACATTTAAACATAGATGTATGATGTTCATATATTCATAGAATTGGATGATGGGAAAATGTTAACCGGAAAGACCTATATGTGATGCTAAAAACCCATGGGTTTGCGGTTTTCAGATGTTCCCTTCAACCAATCCATTGATATATTCACGAATCAATCCATTGAATCCATGGATTCTGAACTCAGATCCCAACAGATCCAGCTGCCGAGGTTTTTGGATCCTTTTGAAAGGCCATGGATCTGGTGGATGATGGTGGATGACCGACCTTTTTTGAAGCCAACTTGACCATGTTACATATGATATCATATGATGTTAAGATATGCCAAGATATGTTGAATCGATTCAGTAGCAAAACTTGGAGAATGCTTGGAGAATGCACATGTTTTCACGGTCCATGTCATGTGTTTGCAGCTTGGGAAACATGTATGAAAACTGGCTAAGCCCAAGTGGCAAGCAAGTTCCATACGTTCTGAACGAATTAATCTCAGCAGTTGTTGTCTCTGGTTTTCTAGCTATTTGTCCCAGCCGTGTCGCAGGCATTGGAATGAGAGTGCTTTGGCTCAACTAGGGGGGCCCAGTTGAAATCACATCTCTGGTTGATGAAGCAATCTATAACCGGTGCCCAAATACCGCCTTGTCCAATTAATGCAACGGTTGTGACCGGGTAGATGAACCTTTTGGTGAGCAAAACCAGTTTCAAACTTGGTGGGTAGTGTTTGGGTGTGGTATTTTCCCATCAGGTTTGGCCTTCCCAGCCAGCTGGATGCTCGGTTTCCGGTGTCAGCAACAACCACAGCAACCACAGCCACAACCAGCAGCAACAACAGCAAGAAGAACAAGAAGAAGAGCAATACGTTTTGAAAAACACATTGGGGAGGCGTTGCTCCTGTCATGCTTTGGCATTGTGTGGTGGCTGCATAGGTGCAATGATTATGGAAGGCAGTCGATAGAGGCCCCTAGTTGTTAAGGTGAAGTTTGTTGCAGAGATGTGGATGATGTGGGTGGCTGTGAGGCTCATGTTTCTCGAGACGGTGTGGGCTATAAGCAGTGCACTTTGCATAACAGACATGAAAGTGGATGACAGCAAGCTCTGATGGTGTAAATAGCGGAGGTTTGGGAAGTGCGTGCGTGGAGATATGTCAGCGGGCTGTTAACTTTATAGGTAAATATCATAACTGGTTGGTGGTTTGGAACATTTCTGTTTTTCCCCCAATAGTTGGGATGATGATCCAATCTGACTTTCATATTTTTCAGGAGGGTAGGTCAACCACCAATTAGATAAATCTGGGTAAATTATAACGACCTCACTGCGACCTCACTGGAATCATGGTTAGTAAGGGAAATCATCCCCAAATGGCCTTAATTCAGGTTAGTGAATTATTATAATGTACCCAGATAAATATCATTTTTTGGGGGGTTCATCTCCATTGTGCCAAGATGTGCCAAGGTTTCCGCATTCTGCTGGCTGCTTCAGCGTTGATCATGGCCACCAGTGTGGAATCCATGATGCGCACCAGGCGGGTCACGGGTTGCCAATGGGATCATTTCGGATTCAAGACCAAGTTTACGGGATGATGGTGACATGATGGTGATATTTCATGTGAATTTATGGGATATATGATATATATATATATATAATCTAATATATATTAATATATATTAACATATATTAATATATTATTATTATTATTTATTATTATTATTATTGTTATTGTTATTATTATTGTTATTATTATTATTGTTACTGTTATTGTTATTATTATTGGTATTGTTATTATTATTATTGTTACTGTTATTATTATTATTGTTATTATTATTATTGTTATTGTTATTATTATTATTGTTATTCTTATTATATTATTATTATTTTTATTATTAATATATATATATATATATTATACATAATAATATAATATTCTAGATATATAAATAGAAGGGTTTCTCAAGTCATGGGGGATCCCCAAGTCACCATGATTGTTTCAATACTCTTCAGTGCTGTTATGACTTGGGTGACTGGGGGCAGCCCCATGATGACTGGGAAAACCTCCATATCTTGGAAATGGTGGAAGGTCTTGGTAACAATTGTGGGGACGTCATTTGGGGATATAAGCCAAGGCTATAACCAACGAACCGGATAGATTCAGTTTAATGCATCGGAATGTTCTGCATTTTTTCTAAACAGGAATGTATTAACCAGCTACACCTGCTTTTCTTTCTGCGCACCTAAGATTGGCGAAACAAGGGATACGTATGCACGTGGCGGTGTCACAATGGGCGATGATGAGTGACCTGATCCAACTGCGGAACATGTTCATCAAATTTATACGACCATGAAAACCATGTTTACCCTCTGGTAAACAGCCACCTATGGAAAGATCCACCATTTTCTAGCTGTGTAAATCCAATATTTCAATGGTCATTTTCAATAGCAAACTGTAACAGTCATTACCAGTGGGTATCTCCAAGTGGGCGATTTGCCATGTTTTTTTCATGTTTTTTTCCTATTGATTTCTATGGTGTTTTTCTCGTTCATCACTCATGAAAACCTGGGCCAGACAGCAGGTACACCTCTGATGGGAGCCGAGCGGCTGCCGTGTCCCGGCGGGACGCCGCAATTTTTTTGGGGAAACTATAGCAAGTATGATTCAAAACCATAGAAATATATAGAAATGTATAGAAATATATAGAAATATACCTATTAGTTCAATGGGTTCATCGAAAATCCCCAGGGACGATCATAGAAACATGTTAAAAAAATGGAAACTGTGGCAAAGATTATCGAAGCAAATGGGCGATTGTACAGCACTCCGTGTGAATTACCTGAGGGTAAAACGTATTGAAACATATTGAAACCCAAGTTTTTGGAGAGATTAACTGGTTGGTAGTTTCAAACATGGCTTTTATTTTCCATTTCATATATGGGATAATTAATCCTTCCCATTGACTTTCACTCCATCATTTTTCAAGATTGTTAAGTCACCACCAAGCAGTTACCCTCTGGTAATTTAACATAGCTATTGAAAATGGCCATTTATAGTGGATTTTCCCATTAAAAATTGTGATTTTCCATAGTTATGTTAGTTTACCAGAGGGTAAAACCCTTGTAGTTTCACAAATCAACCCCGGTGATATGGTCATCCAGGTCATCCCAAAAATGGACAGAAAAACGCTTCGGAGAGAACTGGATTAAACTCAGTGCTGTTTTTTGGCATCGTTTTCTCCAACCTAAGGTACCCGGCCTGGTAAACATACACAAAAAACGAACTGGAAAGATCCACCATGCTATTAATGGGAAAACCATGGGAAAACCATTGGGACATGGTGATTTATATGGAAAGATCCACCATGTTTAATTTGTAAATCCACTATTTCGACTGGGCCATTTTCAATAGCTTTTTGTATGTTTAGCAGAGGGGAAGGAGTGAATCACTATTTCAAAAATGAAGAAACAGGGGAAAACCATATCACCCAAGAGACATGCGTTTCCAAATTCGCTCCATTTGGGAGAACTATTCCAAGTGTTTAACAAAGACATCAGGAAAAAAAACTTCAGCAGCCGGTAGACTGATCAAATCCTTTGGTGCAGCAAAAAGCCAGTCCTCTGGGATCCATGAGCCACACATGGCCACTTCATCCCGAATTTTCCTGGTGAAACGCCATGGTTTCAGATTTTGCCCAAGAAACCAATCCGTTGAGAAAGCCCTGGTTGGCAAGTGGGCTGCGCAAAAAAAAACATGAGTTGATATGAGTTGCTATGTCTATGTCTATATCTTAATTTAACATATTTACCCATATATTTATATATCTATACATATATTTAGTATCTGATTACAAGATTATTACTAAGATTAATACCGATTATATTTAGTATTTGATATGACCATTACATTAATCATTTCCACTTCAACGGCGTTCGAACAACAGGCCCTACGGGCTTCGGAGCTAAGGTCGTGTTGGGCCTGGTCACTGGCAAGTTGAGACGCTTGCAGGTACCGTTGCGGGACGGCCATGGTGGCCTTGGGGACCTTGAGCCACGAGATGTAGAAACCTCCAAAAAACAGAGGGAAAATGCTGCCGCACATTTGACTTAGATTGTTTATTCTATTTTTTTTGGGGGGGGGTACTGTAGTGGTAAATTGAAGCTTTTCTGCATCTGATTTGGGGGGGAACTACAAGTGTTTCCTCCAGAAAGTCTTGGAATTGGAACTATAGGAGGAAGCCCACCGCACCCCTTGTTCATGTTTGGGGGTATATTTCACTTGGATACTTTTAAAGGGCGAGTGTTTTTGTTTTTCTTCCAAAGCATCAGTCACAGTAGAGTTCTGTCTTTGGGTGGATCGGTGTTTCGGGAAGATGTCTATTTTTTGATACATATACTTTTTTTTAAGGAAGCGTAAATGAGGAAAACAAAGTTGTGCATCCTACAGAAGAGGAGGTTCCCAATTCAAATGGGTTTGTAACCCCATGTAATTATAGATATATCCAGTCCAATCCGATCGTTAGCCTGGTGAGATAAAACCAATTTACCTAGTATTTGGGGATCCTCCCTGTAGCTACGGTATAATCTTGGTTGTTCGAATCTTAGTCGTGTATCAAATAGTTGGTAAACATTAGAACACATCCAGATTTTTGTGTCGTCGCGCATGATTTACCCACTGGCAGGATCGATTGGTTATCCACAGCTTGTGCTGGTAAGATATCTTTCTATATATCCAATACATCCCCAATAATTCTGGTTAGTTTATAACATATCACTTTTTGCTGGTTAGACCCCAATGTTGTGCTGGTCTAATATGCACATGGTGACATGGGGTGATATCCCATTGTATCCCATAAAATCGTTGGAGATATCATAGTGGCAAATATCGCATTATATCATATTATATCATATTATATCATATCCCATCTTAACACCATATATGGGGTCCCATATATATACATATATATATATATATATACATAGTGATTGGATTGCGAAGTGGCAAAGGCAGTTATATGTATGCCATTATATCCCGGTATATCACAAGCAATGTTGCTCACATGTTTGAAAGATATTGACAAATCTCCATGTTTCTGCGTGTGAAACCTGCCCAACATTGTCAGACCCTGTTATGCCTTGCCTATGCTCCTGCAATTTTGCTGAGGGAATACCGGAGCCAAGCCTATGCATGAATTTCTGCTGGGCGAGTTGGTCTGCTCACTTCCAGTGTTCCTGGTGAAAGGCGCTGGCCACAAACGTGATGATGTGTGGTCGCCTTGGTGCGAGAGATGTTGTGACAGGGCACACAAAGCAACCAACATGAAATGGACGGACTAGCGGAACGAGCTGAGCATGAGGGACATCCAGGAGATGCAAAAGTGCCCGGCTCCCTATATTGCTGAACAAATCCCAATCTATTGCTAATCCATCCCAGTACAATTGGCCTAAAATCCCCGATTTTCTCTATAATTATCCCCATGCAGATATCACCATTTATCTTTAAATATAATATATATATATATATATATTATTATATTATATATTATATATTTATATTATATTATATATTATATTATATATATACATAATAAATACATACATATAAGATATTTATATATATATAGCCCACCATATCCCATTGCTAGTGAATTCCATTATAATTGGTATCCCATGATATCCCACGCTTGGTTGGATACCCCCAGTGATGGACCGCTGGACCGTTGAGGCGTCCACCGGAAACCTCCAGCTGACTGCTGAGCAACTGCTGCAGCATCAGGAGGAGCTACGGGAGGCGCGGGGAGGAGCAAAAAGGGGGGTGAGCCGGGAGATTTCAGGTCTCCAAAAGGCAGAAAGTATGTATAATGTATATATATATATGATATGCTGTATTTATATATATATATATGTATATTGATAAATTAATAGACATATGATAGTCAATGATAGTTAATGATGGTTGATGTTAACAGTTGATGATAATTATATGTTAAATGATAGATGGAGTTTTCCCGAGTCATGGAGGTACCCCTCGCATCATCCAAGTTAGAAATGACCATGACTTAGTATTGAAACAACCATAGTGATCTGGATCCTCCATTTTAAGAAACATCCGTGTATACACGACTATATGGATTTTTGACCAACAAATAGGGTCCACATAGAATGCAGTTTTGACCTATGCTTCAAATATGAAAGTCCGTGAAGGCATGAATTTATTTTAGCACATGAATATAAGATTCAACCATAGATTAAACCCACAAACAGGATATGAGTATGGACAAACAAAAAATCGTCTTGATTGCACAGGTTTGGTCATACTAGCAGTAAAAAGGACATAACCATCGTGTTTTGTGGACCTAAAAACATTGACCCATGCCTTAATTTTGTTGGTGATCCAGTGGATATATATATATATATAGATATGATTGTAGACACGCCATAAACCCCGTGTATATATATATACATTATGTAATGTACTAATATGTGTATATATATATATACATAGTTTGAGACCACGTGTTTGCTCCAGATGAGTATTGAATCTTGACACTTGAACATGGTTATGGAGCGGAATCTGAAATGAAATGGCATTGATCTGACTCCGGGCCATGCCGGGACATTGTATCTACTGAAGCATGGTACTGCCAATTTATCACTTCTTTTCATGTGTATATAATTATGTAATCCATAGAATATGTAGACAACTGTAGATATAGCATACACATGGTGACAGATGGTGTATAGACATATCATATTTATATCTACCCTCTGGTAAACTAACATAGCTATGGAAAATCACCATTTTTAATGGGTAAATCCACTATTTCTATGGTCATTTTCAATAGCTATGTTAAATTACCAGAGGGTAATACATCGTTGGATACATCATGAAATTTGCGCATCTACTTCGCCGCCACATCCGCTGGTTGGCTCGCAGTCACCTACGGCACGCTGTCAAACGGACATGGATGCGATCTGATGCCACCCACTTTTGGAGCAGAAAACAAATAGTTTCCCAGGTGTTTTGTTTGGATATATATATATATATAATATATATATAATATAATATATATAATATATATATATATATGTACATTTGTATGTGATTAAGATTTTGGAGATACTTTTGATTCTTTCGTTCAATGGATGTCAATATTTGCAGATCATTCCAATTTGTTTGTTGTTGAACGCGTATATTTTGGCTATCATGATGCTGTTTGTAACTAATCTTGCACAGATGATGAAGCAAAGCAACAACTTTGAGCGGTACTGGATCACTTTAGATACGGTATGATATCCGGGGTTCCTGCAAGATGCCCTGAAAATCCTAAGTTCGTTCTGGAATGCACCGATTGTCCACAACAGGTTTTCGTGTTACAACTCAAAAATCAGCATGTTCGGTTCAGGAAATCATATTCAAGTCCTGGTCGGTGGTTTGGAACATGGCTTTTATTTTCCATAATATATGGGATAAATTGGGATAATCCTTCCCATTGACTTTCATATTTTTCAAGATGGTTAAGTCACCACCAACCAGAATCATATGAAATCATATGAAATCATCAGAATTTCCAAGGTTCTCACCATTTTTTGCAGCGTTCTCCACAGGGAAAAAACCCGGTTCGTTCGAATGGAGAAGACGGCTGTAACCTGCGTGGCATGGCTGCCGCGGGGCGTTTGCACTGGGCGTTTGGATGGGGCGCAGGACGTGGTTCTCAGGGGCGCCGGACGTTCCAAGGTGGTCAACGTTGGTTGGAATGGTACTAACCAGTCTTTACTAGACATGTTTGGGTTAGTACTATTTCTGGTCAGCCAGACATTAGAATTGTTAGCAATAGGTTAGGTACTTGAATCGTTTGCTATCGGTAAGTGTACATTCACCAGCCAAAAATTAGATTTGGTGGCTGGTATCTAACATTCGCCATGATGTGGGAAGGGATGAAATTGCCATTTGGGGTCCACAACTAGAGAAATGAGCTCCGCAATCATTGGGAGACTTAACCACCAAATATGACCTGTACTGGTTTGGACAATTCATGTTGGGCATCTATGGAAACGCAGAATATATAATATATAATGGATGATTAAGAAACTTGTTGGATTTCGCAGGTTATGATAGTTAAATTATAAATGATTTCCATACATTATACATACATTATCCATACATTATACATTATCCATACATTTTCCATACATGAACCCATCAAATGCTTGGCTCCATGACTTGATCCCTACATGGTTCAGGAGGGCGAGGACGATGAAGCCATGCGGGAAGCCGCTGGAGATTTGGCTTCCTCCAGTGCCGGGGCAGTGGTTGGCTTGGAGGAGTGCCTGGAGGGTACCAGCTTTGGATGGTTTAACCAAACAGGTTTAAATATATAGAAACTATAGAAATATACCAAACAGTATGGTTTAGAAACTATTGGATGGTTTACTATATAGCAATTTTTTGGGGGAAACTATAGCAAGCATGATTCAAAACCATAGAAATATATAGAAATATCTAGAAATATCTAGAAATATATAGAAATATACATATTAGTTTAATGGGTTCATCGAAAATCCCCAGGGACGATCATAGAAACATGTTAAACTATGTTAAACTTTGAAAAAAATGGAAACTGTGGCAAAGATTATCGAAGCAAATGGGAGATTGTACAGCACTCCGTGTGAATTACCTGAGGGTAAAACGTATTGAAACATATTGAAACATATTGAAACCCAAGTTTTTGGAGAGATTCACTGGTTGGTGGTTTGGAACATGACTTTTATTATGGGATGTCATCCTTCCCATTGACGAACTCATATTTTTCAGAGGGGTTGAAACCACCAGCCAGATACAGAACATGTGGAAAACTCGCGGTTTCCTTAGGAAAACACGCTACAAACTAGAAAAAATAGTGGATTTTTGCACTTCCATGTTAGCTTACCCTGGGTGAAAATGTATGGACATCACTATGAAGAATGGATCATTGACATACCTTCCGGGTAAACAAAACTGCTATGAAAATGGTTCATTTACTTCGATAATTTACCTATTCAACATTGTAATGTTTCCATGGATGTGGGGGCTCGGAAATTTGGTGAAAAAATCGTGGAACTTGGTAATTTGATGCAATTGAATTGGTTTGGGATATTTTTCAAACGAACATTGTAAACTGTTGGAAAACTCTGGATTTGTGTTAAAAAAAAAAGGTTTCATCATTTTCTGGAAAAAAAACATATGCTGGTGTTTGTGGATGTCTTAAGTTCTCGGTCAATCTTGGATGGGTAGAAACCAATCCTTCAGTCTTTTGGTATCAATGGGATTATCTGCTAACCAACTATTTTTTTTGCAGGGTATCTTAGCCAAGATATTCCAAACATAATTCGCCAGCATCATCAAGCATCTAAGCATCATGAGTTGCAGGGTGTTTCTTCGTTTTTTTTGACCAACACATCTTCGTTGGTCATCCCTGGAACATCCCTTGAAAAAAGGATTCCTGGGATGACCGTGGTCCATAAAATCGCCATAGTTTTGACCATTGCACAAACATACATTATATATAGTATATATATATATATATATTCTATATATATAATATTAGCACAGAATTTAAAATAACTATAAACATGCCGAAACCATCTACGACTGGGGTCAAGAGAAAGTTGAAACGCTTCGGGAGCTGAAGATTTTGCGCCCAGGAGTTCAACATGGAGAACTACGACGATGAGGATGACGAAGGCACCTCACTGGGATGATTATTATTACCCCAATCAACATATTGTTCATAGGGGGTGGCAAATTTTAATGTGCTGATCATGATGATCATGATGATCATGATGATCATGATGTGATGATGATGATGATGATGATGATGATGAGAAATGACGGGAAAATCATGGGAACAATAGGAAAACAAACATAGATAATGATAGGATAATGATAGGAACACAAGACATAAGAAAAAAAACTTGGGAGAATGATGTGACCTGCCCTTTTCGATATGGGATAATTCGCGGAGAATTTGTAGAACATTATGGAATGACTATAATACAATCATCCCCAATTTATGGTTCATTAAATTGACATTCAGAACCTCTGCTTGCCAAAGAACAGGAAAAGTCGGACACCTGGAAATTTGGGGCAACACATCATCTATATACCATCCACATCATCTATGTTAATATGCCATCCTGGAAATGTGTCTCTTTCTCTTCGGGGCCTATCCTATCATGATCTTGGGAAAATCATCAGAAAATCATGGCAACTATCATCTATATACACATCATCTATAATGAATACCCGGCCTGGTAAACAGCCACATAACGAACTGGAAAGATCCACCATTTTCAATAGGTAAATCCACATTTTTTTTAAATCACCATGTCAATAGTTGTTTGTTCGTTTACCAGGCCGGGTATCATGGATATAGGGGTTTCTTAAGTCATGGGCGATCCCCAAGTCACCATGGTTGTTTCAATACCAAGTCCATCTTTTTAACGAAACCTCCATATTGTGGAATTCATGGGGATAAATCTATTAAACAAAACAGCTATAAACCATATTAATATATACCATTGATAGGTCATATTTCATATAAGTCCATATATGAACATGCATTTATAAGGGATATTCCATAACATCCCATCTATATGAATGCCATTTAAGTAGGGGATTTTCCATTGATAGCGCCAGTGGTTTTCGACCTCTGTGAGGCATGCAGTTTTTTTCGGTGCTGAACGCGGATGGCGAGTTGGCGCGGGAACGCGATCCACATATGACCGGAGATCCCAATTCGGCATCTTGGATCGCTTGGATGCCCACTTTTTGTTGGTCCATTTTATGCTGGGAAATGTGAGGCCCCCGTTCGATAGCGTTCAGTTGGTGAACATAACTCCAATTTCACTATGGTTTGTGGTACTTATATAACGAACTAGTTACTGGGGCGAATCTAAACCAACTTATAACTGGGGGGCCTCACATTGTGGGAAATGATGTGATATCCAGAATATCCATGGGGTTATTAAATGGAGATCCCATGAATGATGTCATGAAATATGTCATTGATCCATGTGTATATGAACTGGTTGGTGGTTTGGAACATGTGTTTTTCCATATAATTATTGGGAATGTCGTCATCCTAACTGACTTTCACTCCATCATTTTTCAGAGGGGTAGGTCAACCACCAACCAGTTAACTTATGTTAACTTCCTACAAAAATCATGGAAATGACCATTTTCCGAGGGTATATCCCATTAATATCCCATTAATATCCCATTCATATCCCATTCATATCACATTGAATCACTATAAAGTGGGTTTTTCCGAGGCTCAAAAAACCCATGGGTTTTTCGTCTTTTTCATTCTTCGAGGATTCGGACTCGGAGGGCGACGTGGAGATTCGGCCGGAGGACCACGTCTTCGTTGCTGCCTCCTGTGACGAGCTGGGGAAACTGGGGAGAAGGGGAACATATCATGGGAATATGATGGAAAATGATGGAAATCCTGTATGATATATAACCCATAGGATCCATGTATGCTATATATGGGGATATTATTCTATATATATATATATGGGTATGAATCAATACCTATTAATACCATTTTTAGTGGGATGAACATCCATAAATCCCAGCTATCTGGGGGTTCACCAGGGGTACAAGGTTTTGACACATTGCCATATGATGGAAAATGATGGAAATCCTATATGATATATAATGATATATTGCGATAGATATATAATTTGTATAAACTGATATTAGATGCTTATGATTTGTGAATTTGACAATAATCCAAATATAGCATTATGTATGTTATAGGTAAATCAAGCATTATCAAACAACATGGGATGGGATAGTTCTGGACAACCCCCGATGAATGTGAGACCCTCTTGGTGATTGGTGGGTGCCATTCTAATGGCAGATCATCACTTTTTGGGGTTATCGCCTATCCTTGGAAAACCAAGGTTTATTAATGTAGGATAGACATACGGGACTACAATATCACATTGTTGGATAAAGAAAAATGGTGAAACTAATATCCCGGTGAAACGACTGAATGGTTCCTTCAATACTAGTTGATTACTTGCATGAACTATCCACTGGGGAGATCATCGACATGTGGATGGTGAGTCCAACAGGAATACCCCAAAGGTTGCACCAAATAATGACCTTAAAACATGTTCAAACCACTAACAGGAGATCCGAAAAATCGGACAAACCTGCAGAAACCTGATTGGTGGTGTGAAACCAGCCATCAGAAACAGTTAGTCATCTCCCAAATTGCAGTTTGGGTTTGTCTGAAAATTGGTTACCCCCCCAAAAAAACACGGGTTGATCAGATAATCATCAGTGTCCACATGAGAATTGCTAGTTGATGGGTATACCATAGTTTCAGACAAATTCAGAACGTTACATATCCCATTACAGATTCATAAAATGACTGGTAAAGACTGGTAGAGATCCCCCCAGTTTTGTTGGTTGAAACCCCATTCTTAGACAAAGCCATGTGTGCCATGGTTAGAACTAGTGTACATTGCCCATTGGATGCTGGTCCTTATCTTATTCCACTCCTAGGAATTCGTATAGTCATTGTAAGCATTTTCACTATTGGATGGATGATCATACCACATATATAATAATATATACGTTATATACGTTTATCATATTTGATAAACGTATATCCCGTTATGTATTCCCATTGTTGTTGGATAAATCCCCCTTTCTCATCCCATAGAACTTGATCCTGACCACCATTTTTCAAGGTGAGGAAGACTGTTGCACCTTGGAGCTTTACGTCTTCGAAGAAGATGAGGCGAAAGCCGCGGCGCACTGGGACACCCTTAAGTACCTGGCTGCTTGTAAGAGCTGATTCGTTTGCTTATATTGACCACTTCCTTCCAGGTTTTCCTAATTTTTGTTCCGGGGTTACTCCAGAAAATTACAAAGCATGTAACCATGTTGTATGCTGTTTTTCTCTTTCAATCTGAACTGAACTTGTAATCGTCATTCAATTTTTTCGGAGTATGCTTGCGGTGTTACCAGATCACCTTTTTTTCGGAGACCCTTAAAAAACACCACCGAAATCACCTGCCCGTTACATGTGGAAAACCAACCTATGGTTTCCCTAGGAAAATGATCTAAACGTTTACAGGAGGGTAACTTGGGAATACCCGGCCTGGTAAACATACAAAAAGCGACATGGAAAATGGCCATAGAAATAGTGGATTTTCCCATTCAAAATGGTGGATCTTTCCATAGTTACGTTAGTTGACCAGAGGGTATCACCTGGCACCATAGAGATACCATCCACTGCAGGACGGCGATGCTAAAGTTATCATGTCACCAGTGCTGCCACGGACAAGGGAAAGAAAGGCGTTGGAGCCATTTCTGGGCCAACCTTCGTAGGATGGTTGACTTGAAAATAGGGCTATGGAGGAGTCAATGAGCAGAATTTTTGCATAATGATGAAGATATGTCTTGATCATCTCAGCTCAACATTCCTTGACTCCTTGACCATGATATGTTATTCCCGAACTGGTTTTTGTGGTTTGGATTGTTTTTTATGTTTCCATAGATTGGGAACAATAATCCCATTTGACTCATATTTTTCAGGGGGGTTATTTTACCACCAACCAGCTAAAATATGTTAAAATCCGATTTGTTGATGCTCAGCCAGCCCGATAATCGTGTGGCTTGTCCCACCACCAGTGTTTGTTGAGGAAATTCTCATAGTTCTTCCTTATATCTCGATCGTCTCCCCATGTTTTTTTTGGGCTCTAGCCCCCAACATTTTTGTTGGCAGTGTTGGTGATTTCACTGTGCGTTGAGTTATTCCCATGGTTTTCCCCATGTATTGATGTTGTGTCGTTGTGTTGCAGGTGAACATGTACGTGCATCATGACATCAGTTTGGCAGCCTATCCTCTCTGCGTGGTGCCTGGGATCGGGTTCCCGATTTTGGTGGAATTTTCTGGGACCACCTTTTTGAATGTCAAAGAAAAAAGGAAAGGATATGCAAATTAAGATATGATATATAGTTATATAGTTACATATAATAATAATGATGATATATTATATAGTGATTACATATAGTATTAATGATGATCAATGATGATAGTTAATGATATCTAATAATAATGATGATATATAATGATTCAGAGTGCTTAATAATGATGATTAATGACGATCAATGGTGTTTCGTGGTGATATAGCCTCCAGTAAATTGTAACAGCTGGACCCTGAAAATCACCAACTTTTAGTAGACTTGATCATCTTCCAACCCCGACTCATGGTCGAACTGTTAAATTACTGGAAGGTATATTATGAATAAATCCATAGTGTTCATTGGGAATATAATGGGATATAGCCTCTGGTAATTTGTTACATAGAATTGGCTTAATCATGTTAAGATATGCAAACAGTGTGTACTGTATATCATAAAGAATATGAAGCATAACCCAAAAGAGATGACTGGTTGGTGGTTTCAAACATGTTTTATTTTCCATATATTTGATAATCCTTCCCAACTGACTTTCAATTTTTTCAAGATGGTGGAAACCACCAATCAGATGATGTGGATCTATATCTCACTGGATTGGATTAAGGGAAAATCTACAGGAAACCATGGTTTTTACCATCAAATATAGGGCTTTACTGTAATTTTTCCCATAATCCAATTCTATGAATATCAGACATGGATTTTTTTTCATCGCACCGATGATCCCATGGGAGTCGCTTTTTTTTGGACAAGGAATGGATGAAGCAAAGCAGTGGCACCGAGGGGTGCTATGCAGCCGTTGGATCTATTGATCATTCCATTCAGCTCTGGAACTTGGAAGAGGCCGATCCATTGGAACCGGCGCAAGTCCTGGGTGTCTTGGTGAACTGTGGGGATGGTGACTGGTTTGGTGAATTTCTTGGGATGGGCAAAATAGAGGGGTTGCTTTGGTTTTTCGTTATTCTCACTGTATGGAGCCCTCATTTTTTTCATCTGGAAAAGGGCATCTATGAAGGTCTGTGACCCGGGATATTTGAGTTCTTTTCGGGGGCAAATTTGGGATTGGGACATGGAAAGGCGTGTTTCCGAGGGAAAGTTGAGGGACTGTGAATTTGAAGCACGGAACTGAACGGAGTGAAGGTTCAGGTGAAGGAATCCTCCGCGCTAAACGTCGTTTGATTGGACTGTTAAATCATTATGAATATTTGCGCAAACAAACGCATGTCGCCGCGTCACCCTTTTGTTGGATAAATACAGTAAGACATGATATCAACAAACATGTGTTTTCCCACACATATTTCACATGGAGTTCTGCACATACATGCGAGTATGACGGTTCTGCACAGATTCAAAAAAAGGAAACAAAACTGTACCTGTCGTGACAAACATTTTGATGCAAATCATGAACTTCTCAAGTTGTTGGTTCCAAATTCAAGAGCATTAAGCACATGCTAACTAAATAATTATATAATACAATATTACATAATTATTATATATGATGATCTCTAGACTGGCTGGTGGTTTCTTTTTTTTTAATGGTATATCGCTATATCAACCATTGGTAGACGGATGATGATGATCTCCAAGGACATGCCAGGAAGCCTAAAGCCAAGACGAAGAAGAGACGACCCAAGATGCCTTCAGGCCACAGTTCGCTTTCGTTTCGGCGAAGTTCCAGGGATCAAATGATTAAAGCCAAGCCGCCTTAGGGAGGTTCATGCTGCATGTTTTAATTGCTATTTATGCAACATGTTGTTTGATGATGTTTGATATTTATAGAAAATCACTATAACATACTATAACCAGCAAAAGATGTGTTTTTTTTTTGCACTACCAAAGATTGACCACGGGTTGAGGGATAATTCACCTTGACCCTCGACTATGACATGAACGACAAGAAATCATCTAGGATAAAAAAACTTGATTGTTCATGATTGTTCCTTGTTGAGGTTTCGCAAGTTACCCTCTGGTAATTTAACATAGCTATGGAAAATCACCATTTTTAATGGGAAAATCCACTATAAATGGCCATTTTCAATAGCTATTTTGACCAGAGGGTAGTCGGCTCAGTAGGCTGTGGATTTCTCAGTGCAGGTGATGTGAAGGCGCACGATGGCCCCGTTCTGTGCTGCTTGGAGATCCACCGGAATCCACCGGCGAGTTTTTGCCGGAGAAACCTTGCCTAGACATGATGTTTTTGGTTGGGGTGGTATCTAAGGTTGACCAGAAACATATAAATATATATATATATATGTAATCACTAGAAATTTAGATGGATCAATCAGATCAATCTATGAATAGTATCTTCTCACATGTTTTTGATTTCGTTCTTAATTGTCTCATTTTTTTTGACATGGGATGGATGTACAGATTACTGCAGTATTGACTATTGACCATAGAGATCCTGACCTCGCTGAGCTTTTCCAATGTGGGGAGACGTCAAAGAAATGTCATACGGGGATGGTTATGATACTGGTATGATGTCACAGTCTTCACATGAGCTGATCTAAAAAAAACCTTTATATTTTTGTAAGGGCCTTGTCATAACGTGTTTGGCGTAAACAAAACCCACACTTGCATAAGGCCGCGTAAGGACTTCGCGTAAGGGCTTCCTCAATTTGCTCCGCGTAAGGAAAGAACCCACGCGCATAAGCATAGCGTAAGCTTTGGCATACCCAAAATGATACGACATAGTGAGTGACTGAAGGTTTTTAGAATGGCTCATATGAGGTTCAGTTTTATGTTTGCGTCTTGGTTGTCTTGGAACTTTGCGGAGACAGATCTCGCAGCCCGATACATACTTATGCACTATTTGAGGCTTACTTTGTAGATGGCTGTACACTACATGAGACTGTTTGGTACATTTGAAAATCAGAAGTGACATGCAAACCCTACAGATGCATTTGCATGCTGAGTTGCGGCCTCCCCAAAACTACCGTCGCCATTGCCGCCGAAGGTTTGCATGGAAGTAGCGCCAACCCTTCAGTTCTCGCCCCTTGTCTGTGGTGTGTTGTGGTGTGTGGTTGGGGGATCTGAAATGCTCAGGGCTTTGTCCACTACTGTGGGGAGGTTCAAGCCTAGTGTTTTTCAACTATACTTGGGATGATTGTTTGAGGTGTCTAATATTTTTTGGGCTGGGTTAAAACGAAAACCACCAAACAGAGAATTGTGTCTTCAGAATCCATGGCCATTAGATGCACTACATAAAACAGAGCGGCTGTTTCAAGCACTGTTCTGTTTTTCATAGATGATTTTCCCTGAACACACTAGCTGGTTGGTGGTTTGGAACATGAATTTCATTTTTCCATAATATATGGGAAGAATCCTTCACAACTGACTTTCACTCCATCATTTTTCAGAGGGGTAGGTGGCTCAACCACCCACCAGACTCGTCTTGTTCCGGCAGATACTCAACCTTTGATCCTGGTCTTGGCAAGGTGAGGAAACTCGTCATTCAGACATTTTCGGAGCTGAGAACAAGATCCCCATTGGTTGTACCCTCTGGTAATGACTAACAGTTTGCAAACTTGAAAATGGCCATAGAAATAGTTGATTATCCACTAAAAATGGTGATTTTCAACAGCGAACTGTTAGTTTACCAGAGGGTACATGTTGTTAGATGTTAATAGCATCTTCTTTGGTGGTTAATATCGGAAGTCACATGTCATACGCAGACAACCTTGGTTCCAACTCCACTTTCGTTTTGCGTCAAGCTCCCAAAAGAAATCCAACTTGCGATCCGCCCGAAAAATCCCTAAAGAATTTCTCATCAAATCCAAGAACAAATGCCAATGGTGTCTACTCTGTCACTTATAGCATATACACTGATGTACCCTGTCATTTTCCACTGAAACAATAATAGAGGCTTCTCAAAGGCCAATTACCAATTCATCAAAAGGTCCGGGATATGTCATAGTCAGACGTTTTTTTTCTCAACCATTGTTAACCATATTAATTTTAACCATACTAACCATTATTAACTTCTATGGGATATCATATTCAGTAGTTATAACCATTATTACCCTCTGGGAAACAGCAACAGTTTGCTATGGAAAGATCCACCATGCTATTCATGAGAAAATTCACTATCAATGGTGAATCACTATGCTATTCATGGGAAAATTCACTAGAAATGTGCCATTTTCCATAGCAAACTGTAAACGTTTACCAGGCCGGGTAAGCCAAAAAAGATTTCCCAAGGCGAGTGGCTCAGCAGATCAGACCCTGAAGGTTTGGGACGTGACCGATGGCTCCTGCACCTTGGATACGGAGATTTTTTGTTTGGGCTTTCCATAGTCATGGGGGCACCCGAATAGCTGGATGGTTGATTTATAATATTTCATGGAAAATCCCAGAAAAAAAACAAACTTGTCTTTTTTGGGCGGGACATCTCCAAAAATAAATCTGCTGTGAATGACAGGAAAAGGACGTGTTTTAGTTGACTCAGCTTGAAACTCATACTGTACAACTTGGTATTCTTAAAGTTGATGGATCAAGTTCATGGGAAAGATCAGGCTGGAACATTTTTATGCGAGCGGGTTGGACATCCTGACATTGTCCTAGTGGAAATGCTACGCATCGTATGGAAACGACCACGAAATCGGCACAAGATGAGGATTCAAACAGAATAGAAGCTCAATCTTGCTGGATCCTCCAAGAAGCCATGACAATTGGTGAAAATCCACAAATCATGGCTATATATATAATTATGATATGGCTTAATAATAATAATAGTAATAGTATGTAATAGTAATAGATAACAGCAATAGTAATAATTAATAATAATATATCATATTATCATATCATATAGCTATAATTATATATATATACATAGCCTAAATTGCCATTATCAAATGTACACACATATATAGCCCCAATGACCATTATCATATACCCATCTAACGGGTGATAGTGGGTAGAATATCATTATTACTATTACATACATACATGTATATACATATACACCACTATTATATTATTGTATATATATATACATACAATCTGGTTGGTGGTTTGGATCATTTTTTATTTTCCCCAATAGTTGGGATGATGATCCAATCTGACTTTCATATTTTTCAGAGGGGTTGAAACCACCAACCAGCAAGAATATATTACGTATATATTACTAATACCACTATTATTATATTAATGTAATATAGTACTTATATATATTACTCTTATACATATACAGTATCATATATTACTAATATATTCCCATATATGTCTGTATGATATATAGCCTGGTGATTAGCGCAATTTTTCGAGCTACCCAAAATCGGAAGATTTGGTCGGACCGAGGTGTTCACAGCTTTGATCACCATTCCGACAAGGTGCAGTGTGTGCCTTGGACCGTGAAGAAGGACGGTGTAGGGCAGGGACAAGGTGTGCTTAATAATGGTTAATGCATGTTCATCATGCTTATTAATTGGTATTAATGGTTATTAATTGGTATTCATGGTTGTTAATGGTTAATGGTTCATGTGTGTTTTTTTTGTAATGGTTCATGCTTAATACTAAGGGTTATGTATATCAATTAACAAGAGACCATAGTTACTCATGGTTATTAACCATGGGAATAACACAACGCACATGGCCTTGGGATATGGGGCCGTTATAGTATCTATTATCGTGACATAGATTCACTTACCCTCTGGTTATTAACATAGCCATGGTATAAATGGCCCATGGAAATAGATGGTTTACCTATTAATAGCATGATGATTTTCCATGGCGAACTGTTAAATAACCAGATGATAGTTCACTCCCCCAAGAAAGGCTTTGAGATATCTCTCAAACAGTGGAAATGTGCGAAACAAACATCCAACATTGTTAAGATGATTTCACCTTTGGTAAAATGAGTTCCTGGTCTTGGCATGGCCCAAAGTTGACCTGTGTGGTTGATAACTGGCAGCAGATCCCCCAGCGTAACCGATGTAAACTTGGAATCTGCTTCATCTTCTTTGGAGGTATTTTTTGTATGTGCTCCATGGAATATTTATCCACATTTACAATGTACCCCAAAAATCACTGATTATCACTTGTGTAGGTATGTTATCACTTTACTATAATTTAAAACTATCATCATTTACCCCCATGAAAAATGGTGCTTGTGCTGGTATATTTACCCTCTGGTTATTAAACATAGCCATGGAAAATGGCCCATACAAAGATGATTTTCCCATTAAAACCTTCATTTATAAAGGATTTTCCATAGCTATGTTAGTCATAACCAGGCCGGGTATCACTGATTTTTGTCGGTTATCGCAGACGTGATCGAGGTGAGGTGGCATCCCACAGAGCAGGCGACTTGGAGGAGTCGACAGCGAAAAAGGCATCAATCTGAAATTCGAAATTGATGCTGTTATTAATGGTTAATCATGGTTTTTGCGGATTTAGTGAAATTTTAAGGGGACATATAATGAGAAATGAGAATATCAAGGCATTTAACTAGCAAACATGGAATATTTCATTGTGATTCGATGATAGAATGAAATATGATCTGGATGTCAGTGGAATGATAGTCCGGATTCGTGAAATCAATGTCCACATGGCCAAAATCTTCAATTCAGTGAGTTGTTCAACAAATCCTTCGTGAATTGTTCGTCAACGAGAGATTCCTGTAAATGTTCATTGATTTACCAAATGCTTTTTTTGCTGAATTAAATCAGGAGAAACCATGGTAAATTGTTCAATACATCCCCTGATGTAATTCTGGTTAAACCATGGTGTTTACCTTGTGGGCATGTTTCGTTTACGCTGTGATTTCTGTGATTCAAAATGTTCATCCAAAATTCATTGGCTAAATTATGACTTAACTAAGTCCAAAAGCTATGTGGAGCTTGTTTCTGGAGAGCTGGTACGGAGCAGACGCAAACATATCACATATATATACATATAAAAACCACATAAAAAAAACATATAATGAACATATAATGAACATATAGTGAACATATAATAAACATATAGTGAACATTTAATAAGCATTTAATAAACATATAGTGAACATTTGATAAACATATAATAAACATAAAATAAACACATAATGAACATATATTAAACACAAAATGAACACATAATAAACATGTTAATCACATAATAAACATA
>Ga0126342_10004480_pt1 | contig 23896 bp, 26 predicted proteins | sample Cyp1metagenome_FD_92528 | JGI IMG/M metagenome (GOLD analysis project Ga0126342, IMG submission 92528) | Coral microbial communities from Lord Howe Island, Old Settlement Bay, Australia - Cyphastrea 1 metagenome | ecosystem: Host-associated > Invertebrates > Cnidaria > Coral ...
CGGTCAATCAGTGGATTCGCTCTGCCATCCGTGATTCACAACAACCAACGTCTCCTATAGGTTTCCTATTCTGAAACTTCCGCCACCGCCTTGTGCGGTACTACTGGTATATATATATATATAGATCTATATACATTTCTCTGTGTGTGAGGGACCATAACCTTGCAAGCCTGAGATGCCAAGGGGCTTAAGAAGGACTCAATTTCTGTCGCGGCATCTCTAACCTACAGAAACAACAAGCTGTAACGAAACAAAAGTTAGTGGTACTATGTGGCACTGTAAGACTGTAAGTGATGCAAACATCTCCGCAATTCAAAACTCCTTAGTCGTCTGGATCGGCCAGGCTTTTACCAAGCAACTCTGGCAAGAGCCGAGGCTACCCGCTCGCTCGAGGGTTCCTGAAAAGAATTCCAAAGCAGCTGCGTTTCCACTGAAGCCGAAGTGCGAACATGTCCAAAATGATCCAAAGTGCAGAGCTGCATTTCGGAAAACCTTCTCACGCCTGGGCGGCATTCAGCTTCTGCTCGCACTCTGCTAAAGCTTGTCGTGCCACAGCCACGCCGCCCTGGCAATGGATCTGGCCAAGAGGGGCAGTGAACCCCTTGCCGGCCATGTCAGCCCTCTTTGGTATCCTTCTTGCTTCGTTCCTTTCTCAATTCTCGCTACGTCACAAATCTGCGCAAACATCAAAGGCTAAACCATCCCTAGCACTCCACCATGGTGCGCCACACCATGACGCGCTTCCGCACATGTTGCAGCCTGCAACTGCGAGACACCGATGCCAAGTGCTGCAAAGGGATGGGCGGCGCGTTCGATACGCAGAAGGAGCTGCTCCACAGCGGGCACTGCCTTCCATCGTTTAGCAAGTGTAGCATTGAGAATTCCAACGAATCTTTTCTACAATGCGCTCATCTGACATGGGCGGCTCCCCAATGCCAATGTGGAACATCAAAAGACCACAACCAGAGCAAACGGATGGAGGGATATTATACATGATAAATTTTCATAAAATTTCAAAGCCAGTCCGCCCTATCATGTAATTACAAATACGATATGAAATCCCAGCCCAGCTGTGATGCCCAGGCGCCAGCTGTTCAGGGGAAGGGCTCGATGCGTGGAACAAACCACCCGGGCGAACGGCTCCGGTGGCCATGTCCACAGCACCCAATGGCGCATATGCAGCACGCAAGCGTCGCAGTGAGGCTAGATTCGCAACTTAGCGATTGGATGGCATGACAGCTGTTGTGGCTGCTGGTACGACTTCCCATCAGCAGCATAAGATGCCACAAGTTGATGCTAGGTCGACATTTTGATGGAAAAACATAAACATCATCAAATATTAAATTATATATATACATATGATCTTACCAGTACCATCAGCATCGCTTAGCATCAGCTCCCATAGCATGACAAGTAAACTCCAAAATTCGGTGCCATCTCTAGCCACTGAGTCTGGCACCAGTGTCTGGCGCCAGAAGTCGCGCCTGCCACGAAGCTTCACCAGCTCCCGGCCTGGCAGCATCGCCGTCGCGAAAGAGAAAACCTCGCATCCCAAACCTTCGCAATCTTTGACCATTTTTTTTGCCATGCAAGCATCATCACAGGCATCCAATGGCTAGATGCAAAGCAAATTTTGGCAAAGAACTGCGTTCCCTGAATGATATGCCATCAATGATGCAACTTCCTCGTGCCTTGTTTTTTGCGAAAGAATGGCGCGGCAGCCCCCGAGTGTTCCAACCTCAGTGGCTAAGAGGTAGTGGACGGCACAATCCAGCACACTGCAAATACAATATAATACAATGAGATGGAATGATGTAAATTGAATGACTATTGATGTAGATTGATGGGCAACTGGGTAATTCGAAATTTGATTCAAACAGAGCTTTGCTTGCATCGCAGGCACTGCAAGACGCCGACCCAGCAGCAGGGCCACACATAAGCCACAGCCACTGAAACGCGCAGCGCTGTCAAGCAGGGCATGGTCCTTGAGGCTCGGTGTCATACCACGGTGGGAGCGCGAAACAATGAAACTAATTAATGATGCAAGTGATCCAAGCTTGGTATTCACCCCTTGGATGCTTCAACTCTGAATCTAAAATAATCTAAACGCATCACCAAACGTTGTAGCCGCGGGGCTCCAACTTGTTTTTGCCTTTTCTGTTGTGTCGGTCTGTTGATTGTGACATGTCGTGATATGGCGTGAGATGATGTGACCATGGAAATCCATTACATAAAATTATGTATATATGTATGTATATTATATATAAATCATAAAAAATCATAAAATAATATAATATAGTATAGTAATGATAATGTATAAAATTAATAATGTATAATAATGTATATGATATGATATGATATGATGTGATGTGATGTGATGTGATGTGATGCGATGCGATGCGATGCGATGCGATGCGATGTGATGTGATGTGATAGATAGATAGATAGATAGATAGGTAGGTAGGTAGGTAGATAGATAGATAGATTACAAATATTTATAATTTATATATAAATACCTACAACCTTTAGTCTCAACAGGCTCTGAGCTCCGCTCCAGTGACTCGATGCTGTCTTTCATGATGGCGATCACTTCCTCGGGAGACAAAACATGGGGCTCGTGGGGCTCAACTGCAGTGCCAGTCTTCGTCTTCCAAAGCAACTTTGGATCGGGGATCAGATGGGATCAGCATTGAAGAATGAGTTTCGGATTGGGAAACCATGAGAGAAACTTTCGAGGAGGCCTGTGGTCACCAAGCGTCGCGATCATCTAGTGGATCAGACCTGAAACAAAGACTCGCAATGTCTGGCAAGTGCAGGAAACATGGCCAATCCGGGCCAATCCTGTGAAAGAACTTGGTGTGGCATGTCCCTCCAACTCACATAATTCACAATCGTTTTGATACCGGACCAACCCATGACTTGGCTTTGCAACTCTGCTCCACACCTGCAACTGAGCCGAGGCAGGATCTGCGAGTGGAAACGCTTGGCGCAGAACTCCGATGCTGCAGAGTTGTTCCTGGTACCGTCGCATGCTGCAGGTTCACCAGAACTCTGTTGGCGAAAGCGGCTAAATGGTTGTGACATGTTGTGACATATTGTGAAAATAGATTGAAAAGTGATTGAAATTCATTACATTCATGACTTGCTGGATGTGGCACCGAGCATCACTGAGCACTGGGAACCATTTCAGTCATGCTTAGATTGGCTTACATGTGATGATCGGCTGCGAAACATCTGGGCTCAGAAGACTCTCCGGAGCACAGTCCTGAGACCATCAACCAGCACCTCAAAGTCTGGGGCCATGGGCACCAGGATGCACCAGGAGCGTTATCTAATTCTTGGCATTTGTCTTCCAACATCCAACTACAAAACAAGACAGAACATCTGCTGCGTGAATATGTCAAATGGAGATCTTGAAATCACATAGAAGCCGTTGGGAGGCAAGTCATCTCATGTCCGTCTGAGCTTCTGAAGAACAACTCAATTTGGCACTGAATGTTAAAATAATTCCAGACCATGTTTGAAAAGGACAGCCTTGCCAGCGCTCCATTGGCAATAGGGTAGCTTGCCATGCTTCTTGAAAAGGTAGTGCGGCCGGCTACTTTCTAATGCACATTCCAAGTTGTGGATCGAGCAGCTAGAAATGGGTGATCGTGGACCGCAAACTTGCTAATGGTACCTGGTACCATCCTTCTATTCTTTTCATTTCTTTTCTATGTTTGCTTCCGCTACAGAGTCGGCAACACCTCAAAACTTTAGGGCTCCATCTTTCTCTGAAAACTTGGATGTGTGCCTTGCCATCGAGGAGCAAACAATGCAGCAGGCTTGTCAACAAACGGCACAGGCTGCTTCAGAGTGGATGCCGTTCGTTGAAGATCCAACAGAGCCACTGCCAGGTCATCCTTTCGACCTCCTTCCTTGCAACAAATCGACACGACTTCACAATGCGAGTCTGGGGGGTAACCTCAAGGAACACCCCTTTGGATTCCTTTGGAACGTAGGTGGCAAAGAGTATGGATCAGGGATGATCAGGGAATCAGAAAGAAACCATCTGGATCAGAGTGAAGTTGGAAAGTTCGTGCATCCATTTGCTATTTAAGAGTCAAGATGGTCAAGATGGTCAAGGTCTAGCCTTTTGCGATACCAGATCTGACAAATGGCTATCATTTATTCTGTCAGATTCGATTCAGATTAACAGCATCCAAGAGACTGCAGGATTGCAAAGCACTCCGCTCTGCATTGTGATTGGATGAGACAGCGGCTGGTGTGGTGTGCCAGCTTGCACCCAGGATCCTCGCCGTGCTACCATCTCTCAGGATCTGACTCTTATGTTGAACGCTAGCTCGGCAACTAAGTCTCAATTCGTTTCCAAATGGCTTACAAAGTGCCACCTTGCGAAGTGGCACAACTATGAGATTCATTCATATGATAAGTAGAATTATGGCATAATATGGCGCTTCTTCTGACATCCATTGAGCCGTCCAAATCTCGAGATTTCCCAAACTCACGCTGCAAATGAGATTCCAGTAGTGCCGTGCACTCTGCGGTAGTACTTCCCAGATGAAGCATTGAAGAAAAGCCATGGCAATGGACGGCCACCTTCTTGCTGCCGCTCATGAACATACCACACACCTGACCAGTGTCCAAACGGCTTGCACCTTGACAAAACAAAACCAAGAAAAACACACGGACAAATCGCACGAGCAGCTTCCCGCAAAGCGAAGGATCGCACCTGGAAGGCGTGGAACAGCCATCGCCTGGCCGGCCAAAGACCAGTTGGGCCCTGATGGCTGGAAATTCTGGAGCTGCTCCTCCTGATTTTGTAGCAAAGCACGAGGTATTGATTCATTGATGGGTTAGGTGATGTTAGGTGAGTTATGTGTGCATCTGGTGATTGGGCGGCCCTTTCTTCGTCAATTGACAATTGAAATATGCATTTCAAATATGAGAAGTCATGAGAATGCACATTATAGATGTCAACAAGAAGACCAATGATTTGCATCGACACATCAACGGAGCACATTTTCAAGTGGTAGCTTCGTGCAAGCACCATCAACTGCATGTACATGAATACACTGTTCTGCAGCAAAGCAGCACTTGAAAGCACTCGGGACAAATAATGATAAATCAGGGTATCGTCTTCACTTTTACAACCCCAAGTCCCAGCATTTTAGAATGGCATCTCGGGCTCCTGCTTCGCGTAGATCCACTCCCGCAGAGAAGAAACCTAAACAAACATGTGTCACAAGATTTCTGTTCATGTTCATCCTTGACCAAGTGAAAGCCTGCCCCGTGGGTCTTCATAGCCGCTGATACTTTTCCACTTGCAAACAAAGGGCGCAACTTCACATCAAAATCATGAAATACAGTAAGTCAATGTAAGTCAAACAGTCTCTGCTCTGGTCTCCGTAAGAAAGGATGAGGTGGAACCGATCCCTCGAAAACACAAAGTCTCCGCAGGTCTTCTCCCGTGACCATTGAAGGCCAGTTGCTAAAGCATGCCCCCCAAAAAAACACCTTTGGGTGGCACATGTTAACACATGGACCATTGTGGACCTCATTGGACCTGCATTGTTAACCTTTGTGGCTTGGCTTTGGGATGCTTTGGGGTATCATTAGATCACCTCCTGGCGGCCTGACGGCAGCCTGACGGCAGAGTCTCAGCACAGCAACGCTCTTCTCCTGCTCCTTGAATTTCTCCGCTTGTGTCGCCGTGGTAAACTCTGGCAGGCGTCGCTCAGCTGTGTCGGCCACATCCTGCAACGAGGGATCGGTGATAGCTTTTAATGCTCATGGTCTGACAATGTCTGGCATGTGCATTCTGGCATATTCTGCTATCTCTTTCGCAATCCCATCGAGTGGATTTCTATGGATTTCTATGCCTCTGTCCATTTCGAGACTGTTGATCTTGGCAAAGTTTATTGCCACCTCCGTCCATGCTGTATAGGAAATAGTTTCCCGCTTGCCTCACCAACCAACTCCATGGCACTCCATTGGAGATCTTCCAATTCTGTGACACGCGCTTCTAAATCCTGATCTTCGCTGCGGCTGCACAAACAGCAAGCGGATGCAAGCGGCATATTGAGACAGCCAAACACTTCCCAATACTCTTCATTTTGGGTTCACGGCACTTCTTTTCACACTATGTTCTCTATGATATGTTCGCCTTGAACAGCCAAACCTGCGCAAGCAACATTCCATTCCAATGTGACTGCCATATCGCATACAAAAGGAAAACTGAAGTTAAAACTCTCCGAAGGCTAAGTGCGGAAACATGCCATCACATGCAACTCAACGCACCCCAAGCCAATACAACTAAACGCTGAACACGATTCCACCAGGGACAACTCAGCTCAACTCCAGTCAAGTATTGGACTATAAACTGAATTCAGCTCACACAGCTCACATGGAGAAACAAACGGAAGAGGTGCACGAGACCTAGACCCTGACCCTTTTCAAACAGTTTCAAACAGTTTCAAACAATGTGTGTGTGTTTTGAAGGTGAAGGTGAAGGTGAAGGTGGGAAAGGAAGAGAACAAGTTTGGGAGCTCAATTGTGTAATGGTCTGGATGGTAAAGGTATGTGACGCGGCGGGTGGGTCGACAAAGCTCGGACAGTGCTTGGGCTGCATCTGAAAGATGTCGCCTTACTTTGCACCTTTCATGACTTTGCGTGGTGCACTGGTGCGCTGTTTCTTTTAGACCCTTCGCTTTGTGATTGACCTAGGATTCTCTTTCCTGCACCCATCATTGTGTTCTTTATTGAGAAAAAAAACCCTGAAAGAAAAAACAGCAGCCGCTTGCTCAATCCAAAAAGTCCGGTCAATCTTCCATCTGCCGTTGTGGAGCGATCGATCCATTCCCATCTTTTCCCACTTCCTGACGGCCCTCCTTCCCGAAACAGCTTGCTCATCCTTTGGATGTAAGTGGAATGTTAATTCGTACACATATACAGTAACATACATCCTAGAAACAAGTATAAACATCATTAAAATTCATTAAACATCTGTTATTAAACATCTATCAGATATCAGATATTTATCAGCCACAAATCACACGCAGCCAGGCGACCGCCTCCGTGGCCTCGGCAAAGGCGATCTTCCGCAGCTCGCTGCCATCCTTCCGAGCCTCAGGGACCTCGTTCCGGAAACAGAGAAACAGAACTTCCGAAACTTCCGGCGTTCCCACGGGACTTGGCCAACTCGTGGAACATCGTGGAACCTGATTTCATCTGATTTCATTTCATCTCTATATATATAAATATATATGTATAAATATAATTATTTATTTAGTTAGTTAGTTAGTTAGTTAGCTAGTTAGTTAGTCAGTTAGTTAGTTAGTTAGTTAGTTAGTTGGTTTATTCGGTTATCTAATCTATTTACGTATATGTGAGTAATGCCTCTACCAATGTGTTCAACATATTTCGGCCACCTTCTCTTGTTGGAAGATACCCAGCTGTTTACATGCCATCAAGTTGCTGTCTTCCGTCTGGGTCCTCTGAGCCTCATCTCCTGCAAAGCCCCTCCATCCTTCCTGTCAAGCGTTTCGACATGTTTCGACAAGAGCATCTGCTCTCATGACACGTCGCAAAGTGGATCAGCAAAATGTAAACTGATCAAGTTGGGGTCACATGTCGAAACTCAAGAATACTCAAGAATGATTACTGTTTAAAAAGAAAGGATTCATTTGGCTTCAACCCCTGTCCTGGAAAAAAAGGAAAGCTCTGCCCGGACAAAAAGCGATGGCCCCATCTCCTCATTGATGACCTAGCATCTCCAAGCTCACGTATGGCAGTGGTTTTCGTGCCGAACCAACCTGCTGTATGCAGTACGAATGTTATTATTGCCTGGCTGCAGCAAGATGCAGCAAGCACTGAGGAATGCGAACGGCCACGGGCGAAAAACAACAAGTGCTGATCTCTTCAGAAGTCTTCAAAGTCCTACCTTGTCCCACCCATGTCACCTAAACTACTTTGGAAGATATTCAAAGTGCATCAGCCTCTACCAAGATCTGGCAGTTCCTATGAAGTGAGCAATATTGAGCAAGAAAGGCAGCATCCCCAAACATGCAGAAATTGCATCTCATAGCTGCGCTCAAGCCGGCATGACGTAGGTAGCGCAGCATGCTGCCCCCAAACACGGCCATTGAAAAGTAGTGTAAAAACATTATATATATATATATACCTATCTATCTGTCTATCTATCTATCTATCTATCTACCTACCTACCTATCTATCTATCTATCTATCTCTCTCTCTCTCTCTCCCTCCCTCTTTCTCTGTGAGTGTGTGTCATGTAAGCATGTGAGTTTATACCTACTATCAGTCATGGTATTGATTAATGTCCTTGCATATTTACATAATTACATTACATATCATATATACATATACGGTTACAAATTTATCATGCATTGGCTACTCATTTGCTTGACATGTTCACTTCCAAGGCACTGAGAAATCGGGTGGCGGAACATCCCGCTGCCAACGCAGATCGCCCATTCGACGAGCCATGACCTCCACCTCACGAAATCCCAAGCAACAGTCATAACATGTCATAACAAATCTCATGAGAGGCATCTTGTGCAGAATTCAGATCATTCAGGCAAAACAGCTCTTTTACGCCGTTGTATGCTCTTGTGATTTTGTGGGTTGCTTCATGGATTGTACTTCTGGCAATTGAGAAGGATTGCATGTTGTCTGTTGGTATCTGTTGGGTGCTCTGAAGGCCGGCACTTCCTAAATTCAAATCCCGTTGGAACTGCTACCCGCACCTCTTCCGCCTCCTTTTCCTGGTTGGAGTTATCCTTTTGAACCTCAGCACGTCTCTGGGCGACTAAACTGGCCATAAATCCCAGCGTTTCTCTGGAAAATGTCCGTCCCTTTCGGTCCTTTCGGCCCCTTCCAGTCCCAGTCGCATACTCCGGAGGAACGGAAGAGAAGATCCCTGCAGCACTTCCACCTAGGACCTGTGGCATCTCAGTTCAATCAATGAGTCCTGAAAAGGATTGCTAATTATTGCCATGAGTTCTCGTTCTTGCACTGTACCAACCGAATGCATTCAGGCGGGGCTTGCACACTCAGACATTGGCCCACACAAAGTTTGTAGAACATGTTTTTTGGCTGTTTCAAAATGTTTCAAGCAATATCGAGCCTGTGTGGCTCGGAATTTGACCTCAGATTCGCCATGGTTTGATCTGTGGAGAGACATGTCATGTGGAGTATTACGCGTCACATTGTGCCATTTCTCACTCAAAGTTTCCAAGCGTGATTCGCACTCTCGCGTGCTGCAACAAAAAACGTGGGACATGGTGAAGTTCTTTGATCTTGGTTCCGACTCTTGGTTTGAATCAGAATCCAGTGCCAAACTTAACTCTCGTGCCATGCGGTCGCGGCGCATGATTTCAAATACGTTTCCGAACAAACAGGTCCAAGAGCTTAAGGTTCTGGAAGTAATGTGAGCACAAAAAGCACGTATGGAACCTTGTCGGTAGTACGGATTCATTCAATTGTTGAAGTATGGCAATTCACATTGAAGAAGGGGATATGATTATGATAGAATATGTATTTACAATTATATTCATGTATGTAGATGTACATGGGCGTGTGTGTGTGTGTGCGTGTGTGTGTGTGTTTGCGCATACATATGCACATAACTTATGAATCATATCCATTATCACTAGATATATCCATAGTAACTAATATGGATGAATGTAGATTGAACATGGATTCCACGGAACGAAATATCAACAGGACCTGAGCACTGTGACTCCCGACCCATGCAGAGCCAGGTGCTGGACCACGGCCACCCTGCCGTCCGCCCTCCCGGCCTTCAACCTCGAAACCAATGGGACGAAGCCGTGGAAAGTGGAATCAACGGGGAGAATGAACCTGTCAAAAAGGTGAAACATGTTATATAAATACAACATGATAATATATACGATATTATACTGTCATGCATGTATGTATACACACAATTATGCATATAATTAATATTATATATATGTGTGTGTGTTATGCATGTGTGTATGCATTCTACATCATCTACAACCATATAAAATATAAAGTCTATATGTCACATGTCTGATGCGAATTGATCAACAAGAATCGAATGCGTTGCAGTGACTTGTGATGGCTGTTCATGCTGTTCTCGAAAGACCTCTTCCCTTGACATAATTTCGCTACGAAAAAGCCAAAATCGATTTTGAAAGTTTGAGTCGAGGCCTCAAAGTGGACATTACATCACATTACATCACATTATCATCACATTATCGGGTATCACGGCATCACTCTGAGCTCTTGATCCCACCAGGGCTTCGGACTTCAGGTGGCATCATCCTTGCGACGTCCAACGGATTCCAACGGTGATGGGATGGGACAAGACAGCCACTGCAACTTGATATGGTCCAACGATGCCCGGAATTTCTCAACTGCCAAATGTTCAAAATAAAGTCTGTGCTGAGGCCCCGGCCATCTACGGCAGTGTCATGCAGTTTCCACATGGCTACAGTGACCAATAGTGACCATCTACACTGGGGCTCTTAGAGGTCTGTGTGGAACATGGCTACCTTGACATAGCTTGACTACACACCCTAGCCTTGGTGGAAAGCATACTCTGGGCTGGGACATGTCAGCATTGCGTTCTATGATGTTCTATGGTGATCAGGGCGGAAATTGTTGGAAAGTCTATCAGTAGAGAAAAAGGCGATGCCTAGGAGCTGGCTTCTGAGTTCTGGTGTCCTCAGGGTTCGTAGTCCTAGTCTTGCTCTGCGGGGGCAATTTCATGATGTTCATGTAAGATGCGCTGACAAAGAAGCCGAAATTTTCGGATCCGGCGCTTCTTTCAACCACTCCCTTAGGCCTGTTCCTCAGAGTTCCTCGAAATCAACCCCTTGAATTTTTGAGGGTTGCACATGGCTGCGCTGGATTTTGGCTCCAAACTTTCACAGTTGTAGTTGTTGGCTGGTTTTAAATGCCGAATGTTGAACAACACAACCTTTGGCGCACCACTCCATAACTAATCCATAACTCCCAACTACCTCTTGCTGCTCCTCGCCGGTTGCGGAAAGTAGGTAGAGTGCTGGAAGCGGCGTCCCATACCTACAGGACATGATTGCGGAACCCCCCACAAAAAAAGAGAGAAAAAGAGCTGTCGGCAAAGGCGGGCTCTGCATGCGATCGGACCCGAAGTTTGCAAACATCAGTGTCCATCTGTTTAGGAACTGCAGCTGATCCACAATGCGCATGAAATACGTCCGAGCTAAAGAAATCACTTGGGATTACTGGCAGGCAAATGTGGAAGATTGTATAGTATAAGATTGTGGAAGTTCATGTGGTGTGGAAATGATGCGCCTCCTAGCCCTCCTAAAGAAAACCCAATGATTTGCCAGTGACACTTTAAAATGCCTCATGCTTATGCTGACCTGACTGCCCCTCAACCGGCCAAATCCAAGTCACATCTCCCAGCCACTGACGGCAACAATGCGAGAACCACGAGTGGCTTCCAGAAGGGGCATGGCCAAAGAGCCTCTCATCGCGCTGCGCGGTCATACTTAGTCAAGAACAAGACTGGTCACTACATGTTAAATTCAGAATCCCGGGTAGTACTGGTACATTTTGAGAGCATTTAAAATGGTCATGGACGGACATCCGTACCTAACTTAAATATTGATTTCTGGGCCTCTTCTACTATTTTTGGAAGTTGAAGTGTAGACAGAGGTGAAGGATGGTGCATACTGCATACAACTGAAACTTGGAGTGTTGCCAGAACCTCGGGAAAGACTTCATGGTCGTCGCGGTCATGGGCCCTGGGACATTGGGCCCTGTTTAAGATAGTTTAGTTCAAGTTCTTACTCTTAATAGAACTGAGACTGAGTGAATCTTCTCAATGCTGGCACTGAATCAGAGGCATTTCGGAGTAATCGACCTTGCTCGATGAAAACATGCAAAAAACACAGAAACAAATTATTCAAGGCTACCTTGAGCAGGGGGCCTTAGGTGCCTTCAAGAATGCATTGCAACTTCTTTCACCATCACCCTTTGCTGCTCCCAACCCTTTTCAGGTGCCTAGACAGTATGTGCCAAACAACCTGGGCATCATGAAATATGAGATTCTTACATCTCTTCAGCAGGAAACGCTCAGCAGACAAAGGGCAACACAACAAGAAATAACCAAAGAACATTCGCAGCTGCAGGCTGAAATCCCAGCTCAATGAAATATAACGCAAAGGCTTAGCATCAGTTCTGCTACGAGCAACACTTCTGAAGATCTACAAAATAGTGTATTTCATCTTAAAAGCACCATGGCTCCAAGAGATTCATTACATTCATTCTCGTTTCAGCCATGTTGGGCTCAAGCCATGGAATGCTCTGCCCTTGTCTTCCAACTGGTTTCGTTTCGAGTCAAGTCACAAGTTGGCAGCGAAGGTTTCTTCCACCAACTCCTCCGTGACTTTCCGTTCTGGGCTGAAGCGTTGCTCTCCACACACGAGGCAGTCCAAGCCTGTGCGCTTTCAGCGGATTTGAAGCAATGTTTGACTCAATGTCTAACTGGTCTAACTGTGGGGTCCCAAACTTCCCAAACCTGTAAAATCTGTAAATGGTTGCGAATGGTAAATGTATGGTAAATGTTCGCACATGACGCGGCAACCCTAGCAACCCAGAGATGAATATTACGGCAACAATCTTAGTATTACAGTATTTCCATGTATTTCCAGTTTCTGAATCACCTGATACCGAACGTCCAGGAAGAATATGCTACTTGCAATGGATTCTCGACTCAGGGCAACATGATTTTTCGGTGCTTAAGTTTATTATATAAGTTTATATCTGAATTTCATCCAAGAAACGGTTCGACTGGGCTTCAAACTCTCGCCTCAAACCAAAAAAAAGATTATGCCGACTTTCGGAAAAGTCTGCCATTTATTGCTACAGCAAATGCACAAAAGAGCCCCTTCTTCTAAGTATAAAAGGCGACAATGCCAACTGTCCTGCGCAAACAGTACACTTTTTATAAGCAAATGACTGCCATGAAGTCACATGAAGTCACAACTGCCTTCACACCTGCTTTCACAGAGAAAAGACAACCGTTGCTTGTTCTATACTGCGTCATCCCTCTTTTTTCAGAAGCGACTAAGCAGGTTTGTTCCCTCTTGTGGGGTTTGGAAGCCTCCAGCCCTGACAGAATAGTAACCGCGTTTAAACATTCTGCATAGATACAAGAACATCACAAATCACACTCCTTCTATGGAGCAAGAACGACTTGCCGCCGACTCTAACTGATACTTCCTAATACTTCCCATATCTTCTGGCCAGTTTTACCTGACCTACTTTTGAAATCTTTTGAATATGTTTGATATGTTGCTCTATTCTGATGTCTTATTGGCACAGCCATTTCAACATACCAGTGGGCGCACCAACAGCGCCGTACATCCGCATCGATTGCCACATCACCCTGCAGCAAGTGCAAGCTTTCCATATCCTGGCGCAAACCGCAGAGGGTCGCCCAATTTTCCCCAGCAGCACCACTAAGTACGCTATAGTAGGCTTAAAATATGCATTTTGAGGATGTTTTGCTGCTTTGGGTGAGGTGGGATTGTTTGAAGTTTGCGAGTTTGGATGAATTTGGGCGCTTTACAATGGCATGTTTCTGGACAGTGCTTCTGGAATGTAGGGCATATGATCGGCATATGCATATATTTTGTATGCCAGTGGGTAAAATCGTCCAAGTTGGGTCGTGGCTGCCCTGCCTTGCTGGATCTTTCTGGCACCGCAAAATCAAAGCAAACCCGCGGCGCCTCCTCTGTCATCCCGCGCCTCACAAATTTTCGCAAGTTGTCGGCGTCCTTCTTGCAGCTACAGACCTTGGCTCAAAAACTATGTCGGGTGTTTTGAAGGACGAACACCTTGTATCAGCATGGAAACCGCTCAGGCACCAAAGCACCACCTGGCTGTTTGAAACATTAGGAAACATTTGAAAACTGTGACCCGAGGTGCTGCAAACACTCTGCCGCCACACTCCAGAAGGAAGCGCACGACCTCTCTCATGACTGCATCGGTGCCTCGTCGGCGTTCAAATGTCACTGAGGCGCTAGCGAAAGGGATGTGCAAATTTGCAATAGCCAAATCCTTTTCACGGATCCCACACTGGTTGGCACCTGTGGTTAGGTAGACACGCTTCTTCAGGTGTGGTCGGAACATCCTGCAACACCAGGAACGGAGGATTGCGTCTTGGATAACGATTCTTGCATGCTCTGTCAATTCCTTGGTCGTTGTGGACAATGATGTTCATGTCTGACATGAACATACATACACGCACGGTATAAATATATATATTTATACTATTAAAAATTATATTATATTATATTAAATTAAATTATATTATATTATACTATCCTATATTATATTATATAATATAATATATATTATATTAAATTGAATTAAATTATATTATATTAGATTAGATTATATTATATACAATAATATATTATATTATATTATATCATATTATATTATATTATATTATTGAATTATATTATATTATATTAAATTATATTATATTATATTATATTATATTATTGAATCATATTAAATTATATTATATTATAGTATGTTATATTATATTATAATATATTATTTTATATTATATTATAAAATCATATATTATATTATAAAATTATATATTATATAATAAAATTTCATTATATTATATTATATATATAGATTTTATTAAATTATATATTATAATATAAAATTATATTATTTTATATTATATTATACATATGTATCATTATCTACCAATATAGTTCTGTATATCTCTCTCAATAGTGATGCACTGCACTCGTGCTGGTCTGAGGAATTATCAGGTTCCACAGGGATTGAATCTGATCATCGTGTTTGCCAATTGTTTCGGATTATGGTGTATTCGTATGTGTATTGCTGCGATATTTTCGAATGTTCAAGTCATTTCAGCCATCCGCTCATGCATCTGCCAACACCCGCCCCAGCGCACCGTATTTGGTACTCAGGAGACCTGGTTTCTGCCTGGTGGGCCTCGAAACCCTCCATAGTGAAGTGACGCCTGATATGCTCCCAGCATCTCCATTTTGAAGGAATTAACTTACAAATGACTTACAAATACTTTACAGACTTGGACACTGTTGCTCAAGCTTTGAGGTTAGTAACCCTGCAAATGCTCCCACAGCTACAATGAAGCTCAACGAGAACAAGGCAGGACAACTCACTCAAGGGAGCATGGTGTGGAAGCTCAATGTAACAAGGAAAAGGTCACTGCCTTCCATAGAGATATGGCTGCGCCAGAGCGGCAAAGCCTGCAAAACCAGCCATGGCACCAGGCGCAGCGACGTTATGTTTCAGGTACCCTATCTGAAAACTGCATCCCCCTTACAGGGGGCAATGTATCCCTGAAGCAACAAGTTTGTTAGCACTGCAAATGTCAACATGGCTCGAGCAGCTAAAATGTCCGCAGCAAGAAGCTACACTGGGTTTGCTGAAGTCAGGTCATCATTCGCCCACTGACTTACGAACAAATGGCTGTGAACTTGGTTGTAGACTGAAGATCTGCGATCAGTCGCGTGGCAGCCGCGGCATCTTTCTGTCGGCGTCATTTAAAAGTGCGGACAAGTCTGAGCACCAAGCGTTGCCCAATAACACGTTGTGAAAAGAAATTCGATGCATGTAAAATGACCACCAGTGAGAATCTAAGAGGCAAATCTCAGAAGTCAAAGCCTTGCGCAGGATTTGGCAACCGGATTTCAAGATCAGAAAGCATTGAGGTCAGGGGAAGGCCAAGCAACATCTGAGACATCTCAGTAGCTAAACATAGCTAAAATTTGGTTGATATGGTCACAGCTGGTTGGGGCATCCGTGTTCAGCGATTTCAAGTTTCCAGACGGGCTCAATGCTAACTACACATAACTACACTATATAGTTGCTTTATGTTGTTTTGACATATGTCTTGGATCTGTCACTAGCTTAGAGATTTAACAAACTGTCAAAACAGAAGGTAGGTATCAGTCGGGGCTATCAGGAAGTTCAAACAAAGTAGTTTGGCAAGCGCCCATAATAATCATAATAATTAAGCCTGGTAACTGGTAAGTGTAAAAATTAAAAGCCTAAACCTGTTCTGGGCAGCATTGCCAACCATTTCTCAAGAGCAATAGATGTGTGATCAGTTTGATATTTTCAACCAGGAATCTTTTGCCGGGCTGCTTCCGCAACTCCTCCTGAAAGTTTCCAAGGAGGTCTTGCAAAACGTGTCGATGATGTGCATCTGACTCTGCCTGCAGAAGAAGTAAGGCCAAAATTGCCAAAACTCATCAAATCAAGGCTCCAGACGGAAAATGGCTTATATACATGGCTTGCGTGGCTATGTGGTTTAGCTTTGCGTTCACTGTCATCAGGCCTCAATCCAGGCCTCAGTTTGGCAAAGGTTCATCCAACACCCAACACAAAGGGGCCCGGGAGGGTGAGCAAAGGCAGAGGATCCGTGGCAAAGCATATGAAAGGGGTTGCGTAAACTCAAAGGCTGTCAATGGCTGTCACATTGCCATCAGATTGCTATAAAATCAACGACCCAACGACCGAGACTTGGGTGCCGCATGGTGCTGCAAGACTCGACGACTCGACAACTCGACGATCCAACGGAGCAAATCTGGAGCTCGGCTTCCCGGCTTGAATGGTTGCCTCGCACGCTCAACGACAGCGGAACGCAAGCAGCTGCTTTGCCATAACATATTGCCACTGGCTTTGGCTGAATGGTGTGCTTTCTTGGGATGATGAATGCATATTTAGCGCTAAGAACTTGAGCTAACAAGGCCTAACACCTTCAAAAATCACAAGGGAGTCCCTACTCTATACACTCACCAGCCTGGCCTGGATCTTCCCTCCCTGCAGCTTAAAATGCAGCTTGATGGCTTCAGCAAACTCCTTGAGATTCATGGAATGGCAGACTCAAATTATGCCAATTATAGGGTCAGCCAATCTAACAGTTCGACACGTGGTCTCCCGGTTGTGGGAACGTGGGGGGAAAGAGAACCTGAACATGTTGAACATGTGCACATCTTATGGAGCATCAAGCTAAGCCGATCCGGACCCACGCAATCATTAGCCAAAATGGACAGACTCCGAAAATTCTCCCAAGCGCAGGCAATGCCGCTACCAAGCCCGGTCTTCCAGGTTTGGGCCTTCTTGGGATTCTTAAGAACGTCAATCATCGCCCACCTGGCGTTGCGACCGTACTTTTGGGCCTTTTTGCCTGCTACAGGAAATTTCACAACGCAGTTGTCACGTGTAATGTTCATATGCTGATGTTTTGTGATCATGAAGGTGTGTGTGTGTGCGCGTGTGGGTGTGGAAAGCCCTGAATCAAAGGGTATCAGCAGGGGCCATCCCTCCTTCATCATTGGTGGATGGCAACCGAAGAGGCCAATGATGAGAGCTGCAAACGTACCTGCGAACTTCTAACTTCGGACATGGCCAGGTGGCTAAGCCATAAACCACCCTTGCCGACATGACATGGTAACATAACATGACATGATTTCATTTCATCTCATTTCATCCTCTCCCTTCGGGGTGCATCCAAGTGTGTCTTTCATAAACCCGGATCTCTGATAAAGTGCCGGGGAGGCTTGGTGGTGCGTCCACCGGGGATACCAGATTACTTTCAAATTTTCCCGGACATCATGTTGCCAGAAGCATATTCCGCACAAGCATCCAGACGTTGCTTATCAGATTTTTTCTAGCAGAAGCAGAGTCTTTCAGAAATCGCCAGATTACATGTCTGGAATTCGCCAGTATACAATTTTTTCATCCCCAGATATCAACGTGCCATCCACGATTCATGTTCACCTAGCCATCATGTCACAACCAAGCACTGAGAGAAACAGCACCATGCCGTTACCAGCCTTTTTTGTCGCTCGTTGGCTGCTTGCTGAACAGCCGGAAACTCTGATGCAGTGGTTTGCTGTTATCGGCCTTTTCCGTGGAACTTGCGGTGAACGCCTTGAAACTTCCCTTGGTTTTATGTTGGGGCAAGCAACACAACGTCACAGACATTTGAGCACCATGTTCCATGTCACAGCACAACACCGTGGGGGAACAGCACACTACATTGAGGACCGTTTTGCTGGTTCGCAAAACGTGCCCCAGCGGCTTGGTGTGTGTGGAAAGAACTGAATCAAAGGGTATCAGCAGGGGGCCATCCCTCTCATCATTGGTGGATGGCCAACGAAGAGGCCAATGATGAGAGCTGCACACGTACCTGCGAACTTCTAACTTCGGACATGGCCTGGTGGCTAAGCCATAAACAACCCTTGCCAACATGACAGGGTGACATAATATGACATGATTTCATGTCATCTCATTTCATCCTCCCCTTCGGGGTGTATCCTAGAGTGTGTGTGTGTGTGTTGACCCATGGTGTAAACAATGCTGCTGCCATGTGGCATCCATCTGGCCTGAATGGGCCACGTCACATCTAATGGATCAAAAAAAACAAACAAAGCCCTGGCTGACAGCAATGTGAAACCCATCGCAAACAGAAATCGGATCTGGGAGGGTATTTTTTCATGCACCTTAATTCAATGTTTACAGTAAGTTCACCAGACCGGTGCAATTTGCCATGGTTTGGCTTGGTCAGGTCTGATGCGGGTGGAAGTGGTGCATTCGACCATATTTGCAAAAGTTAGCTGGGGCAAACGAGTCCTGGAGGAACTGCTAGAGGAACTGCTAGAGCTGTTCAAGTCATCAGGTATCATTGCGTCAGGCATCAGCATTCATCAGTATCGGTTGATGACATCAGTAGGGAAAGCACCAAGCAAAAACTCCCGAAGCCCAAAACCCAGGGATTGAAAAAAAGGAACCCGGGGAAAAAAATCAATCCAACTTGTTTCATCAATGAAACCTCAGACCTAAGAAACGGTGTTTACCAAAAAGTGCACCAAAAAAGCAGCTTGAATGTCTGGTCGTGTTGTTTTATAGGTGAAGTGCTCTGGATGGTCTGATGACATGATCTGGACGGGAATCGCTAGTGGAGAACAAGAGATGAACTTTGACAGCAGGCTGCGGGTTGTGGATATACATGTTCCATGATTTTCCCATAGTCAGTGTACTCAGAATTCTCATGGTATCTACATTATGGTTTGTGGTAGCGTTGGAGGAAGGAGAAAAAAAAACGTATCTCGTTGCGTCAGCTCCACTTAAACCTTTCCGCCCTATCCCGGAAGTTTCAATTCCATTTTGAAACGAACTTTCACCTATGCAGCGATCAGCGTGAAGTCAATTTACTATAGTCCAGGACGTGCACTCAGGGGACCAAACCCGACCCTGAAATCCAACAGCCCCATCACGAACGCGGCCTCACGCAATTCTCACGTACCGAGCGGTTGTACTCATGACTTCGCCTCTCCCCTGTCTCTGTGCCAATCTCCCGTTCGAAGCCTGCACATTGGATCTAGGACTCTTCGGTGTGACCCCCACATGTCATGTCGGTTGGCGGTTGCACATTGGGCAAGTTCCGCCTGGCTCATTGAAGTAGGGTTGCGGCACCAGGATCAAAGACTGTATGGAGATCAGCACTTGTACCGCACGAGAAGTCGTGGCATCCCAATTCTCAGCTCTCTCGCCTCCAAGACAGCAACATCCAGTCACTCCATTATATAGCGGGTCATTGGGAATAAAGGTTCAGAAACTGTGGAGGTGTTACAACAGAGTTTCTCCCATCAAAACCACTAAGCATCATAGGTGGGAAGCATCATAGCTGGCCCCAAGGTTGCGCAAAATGCATCGGTAACGCGCTTCTGCCTTGCCAGGTGCCTAGCAAAGAGAGGCAAACCTTGCCATTGCTGTACAGGTTCGGATTGAAGCAAACAGTATCTCTGCCTGCCAGAAGCAACTTGATTGAGCATCATGCTGAATCCGTATCTGACGCGCGAAGGGCAAAGCAGTCGGCCGTCTATTTTTTCACATCACGTGAGATCTCTACATTTCGTCCGTCTCTCAGTTCAAAGAGCTGCATTTGGGCCGCAGAATTTGACAAGCTATCTTCAATAGCAGCAAGAAAGCGACCCGGGAAACCGCATGCCCTAAAGACCTTTTGTCTTTGTACAGTGCAAAGGTTCTATCCAAAGACTAGTGCCATGGCATGGTGTGTCATGAGTTTGCCATGCCCTTTCAGCGATGACAGCAGCTGACTCACTCAGCAGGTGTGAGTGGCTGAATCTGTGTCTTCCACAGGGTCTTGCTGCGTCCACCGCAGCAACTGGTGGACGATTCATCCAAAATGAGCTGCTGCCGCTTCACAAACATGCCAGAACACCAACCGCAGTTGTTGACCACGCAATCCTGGAGCCAATATGGAAGGAGGCACACAAAACGCCCTTGCTTCCTGAGCACCACCACATAGTAGTAGACAGCAAAAAAAGCGGCCAGAACGAACAAGAGCAATGGCAACGTTGCGACATAGCCCAGACTCCTGCGCTTTGCGAACAGTGTGCAAAGGGGTGGCTGGAATCCGGGATTAGTCGTCTCATTTTACTTGTTCGTCTTCAGACTTGACGAACCACCACTTCACAAGGGCTCATCAGGACTGTTGTCACTCAAATACATTTGAACGCATTTGATACAATCATGCTCATGCGCATGTACGAGCACCTTTTTTGTGAGGGCACTACGTATACATACAATTTCAATCAACATTTCCGGGCGATTCCCGATCCCGTTTGCCCAAAGATCAAGTATGATCCAGGGCCCAAGTGCAGGTCCTGAATTGGAAGGTAACAATCATGGTCAGTAGCCTTGGATCCTGCATGGGCTCCGCTTCCACAGAAGCAGAGGGATTTCCCACATCCACAAACCACCTCAGGACAGCCCAGGTCTCCAGGGCATTTGTCTCAAAAGCTAGAAAGAATGCACCGGTAACACAAGGTCACACACAAGCGCCCTGAGAAAAGGCCATGCGTTTTAGGGTTTTGGACATGTTTAAGCACTTCTCGACTTTTGAACTGCTGTGTAACCGCTGTGCTTTAAATTCCTCCAAGCAACTCTAGTGGGTAGAAAGTCCTCAAGAACCAGTCTTCGGGAGTGATCATGATCGCGACCTGCTGCTTCTGAACATTGAACAGCCTCACCGGCTCCTCAGTTCGTCGTGTTCTGGCCACTGTATCGGTCTTGGTTTGCAGGACGCGGGACCTGTTCCTCCTTGGAATCGTGTTCGTTTATGTGTGGCTAGGATAGTCTAGGTCTTGACTTACGTCGTTTCCTGGTCCTGCCAATTGCTGCTGCTTCTGAAAGTGCCAGAGCATGTCAGAGAACACTGAGGCATGATTGTAATTCTTTTCCATTAAATTCCTTGATCTAAAACTGCCCTTAGATCGACCCTGTACAAACCTTGCACTTGGGTTGCGCGACCAAACAATGTCTTGGTGCAGCTGTCCCGCTTTAGTTTTCGTGTCTGTGTTCTCCGTATTTCTGAACCACTGTCTCAATGTTGCTAATCCGGTTTCCCAGAAGCAAAAGCATGCTGTGGCAGTATTCAATCATAGGATGCACAAAAGAACATGAGAAGACTCTGCGTGCAACAGCTCCTTCTTCCAACATTTTGCTTGCGCAAGACTTGGGCTGGGCTTGTGCAGAACTTGCGCCGCAATTTTCGATATGCTACTCAAGAGTCCTGGGGTCCCTGAGACACCTCTGTGCAAAATCTGCAAACCTCACGCTCCGAAGGTGCTCGACTCAATGGCGCAAGAGTCTTGATATGTTAAAGCCCCAAACCTGGAGACAAGATATGACAAGATGGCATCAAAACACCAAAGCACCATGCCACTCCGCAGCAGACATCCAGTGGGGATGAAACATATTGAAACATCGCAAATACAAGCTTCACCTACAGGACCTACAGGACCTACAGGACCTACAGGACCTACAGGACCTACACCAATATCAAGCTAGAACCGAACCGATGAAGTGGTTCATCCCAGCTAGTGGCTAGAGGGAGGGAAAGAAGAGCTCCGATCAATGGCAGGACGATCAGGATTATGGTCTTCAACCTCTGCAGTATGACATCTTGCACACCTCGTACCGGGGATGCGCAACATGAAATACAAAACGCTATTGGAATGGGATTCAATCGGGCAGCCTAGCAGCCAGGGCGCGCTCGTTTTTAACCAGTTCCTCTCCATGTTTTTGTTTTTGAGCTACTGAAAACTGCACTGGTTCAAGTGCATCATCATCTTACTTACCAGTCCAGTACTTGGAAACGGTTTCAATCGACAATCGACACCGCTTCTCGCTTCGCTTGCAATTCCTTTCTGCCTCATTCCTTTCGTACGTTTGACTGCTCTGAGGGCACAATGCGATTCTCCACCAACCTGTTCCCACCTTCACATTTCACTGCACTCATGGGAAACAGAACATGTACCCGGTTGGGGCTGGCTGGCTCACAACGCTGGACTACGATGGATTGCGCTGGACTATTGGTTATTTAATTGACATTGAATCACAGCACTTGGCGTCGGCCTCCAAATGCGAACATGGAAGACCTCTTACGAAGGGTTCCCCGTGTTTTGTAATCAACATTTCTGTAAATTTAATGCGATCATACGCAAACTTTTGCACAAACTGCCTATCAAACACATTCACACAATAAAACAAGAAGGAAAAAGGTTCGAACTGCTAACAACATATTCGCTAAGAATGTTTGTGAGAATGTTCGAACTGTAGACTTGATGTCAATCTTTGAAGGCGATCTGTGTTGGGAATGGTTTGCGGCATGGCCAAGCGTCCGCTCCATCTGTCAGCCTACTGGTACGGCCTAGAACCTCGCCAGTAGGGGATGTCACGATGTAGGCCTTCACTTCAGTCCCCAGCCTCAACGGTTTGGGGATCAAAGGGGGCAATATGCCTTTGAGGTATACGTTCCAAATGTTTCCAAATGATCCAAATGATAAAGTTCAACCAAACACAGTTGTATCACAAATGCCTCGAGAAAGGGTAAATGTTTCCTAGAAACTTGGAACTAGGAGCAAATCTTATCAAACTGGCGGGGCTCACAGGCAAGACTTTTCACGATAGCACACGAGATTCAAGGGCCCTGTGATCTATAAATAAAGGCCCGGCGAACACACAGGTCATTGAACGTACATGAGTTTCACAACCTGGTATCGCCTATAGAAAATACATGCCGGTCCACACACATCGGAAAACATTTTTTTTGGACCTCGTTGCACTTCTTTTGGGCCTGGACACTTTTCATGGAACTTACTACAATTCTTTTAGAGATGGCTACCCTTCTTTTGGACCTGCGCGCCCTCCTGCTGGACCTGCGCGCCCTCCTGGTGGAGCTGGCCCTTCCCAAAACCACATCTCCTTCGGATAGACTCCAAGCTGCGTCTTGGTCGCAATTCTTCAGACAGTAGAGGGCTAGAGCTGCGCTACGCAACATGGCAGGAAGCATTTCAGTACATTGTGTGGTTCAATGCCTCCTGCCCTTTCTGCCCTCTTCTCAATTCCTACTTTTCACACCTCTTCCGGCTCGACTTGGTGTCAACCTGGGTGAAAGTGCCTCACTTGGGGAAATTCATCTGGTTTCAATATCTAAACTTCCCCCGTTGTGCCTCTCATCAAACTTCCTACATTTCCTGCATTCATTGGGTTTCAATATCTATACTTCCCCCTAACCTCTCTGCAGCTTCTTGCATTCATCTTGTTTCAACATCTAAACTTCCCCCCGGTGCCCCAACAACTTCCTGCTTTCATCTGGTTTCATATGTGGGGCCCCCGTGGCCTCCCAGCAATTTCTTGCAAGCATCTCGTTTCAATATTCTAAAGTTCTCTCACACCTGTGCCTCTCAGCAACTTCCTGCACTCATGCGGTTTCAATATCTAC